>JGI12316J15309_10001065_pt1 | contig 173325 bp, 145 predicted proteins | sample MarCyaLeptolynsp_FD_15309 | JGI IMG/M metagenome (IMG submission 15309)
GCTTATGCCGCCGTTTTTCCTGAAGCAACCCACCAACAAGTTGGTAAAGAGACCGGACTCACGGCTCATCAAGAGCGATGGTATGGCACTTTGCGGCAGTGGTTGGGGCGATATACACGAAAAACCTTATCGTTTTCCAAATCTGATTTTTATCATGAGTTGGTGACTCGCTGGTTTATCATTGAGCATAATCGACGAATGGCTTTATCACTTACTACTTAACCACTACCTATTTATCGTTTTCTGGAGAATCACAATCGCCCTGTACGGTCGCTGTGGGTATCATTGAGATTATCTGGTGGGTTGTCCACATAAAATCGGAGTAACGCACCCCCGTCTAACACAGTCCCTAATTCGATCTCATCGCCATCACCCAAGGGAATATATTTCCCCATTTCTATAGGTAGATTGTTGAGCCGTGTGCCAAAGGTTGACCCTGAATTTTTGACCGCATATTCTCCTTGGTCAACATCATAACGGATTACACAATGGTATCGACTGACTTGCTTCAAACCCGCTAACACAACATCCGCATCTGGATCACGCCCGATGATGATTTCAGGATGCCGCAACACCACTCGATGTTCATCTAGCATATGGGGGCTTTTGATTTGCCCCTCGCTTAACAAAACTAATTCAGCATAGCGTTGTTCTTGCTCAGACATGCTCTATTGCTTCCCCTGGTTAATCCGTTGTAAATGTTTGACCAATCCGCCAATAAGATCCAAGATGCCATTGTTGTAAGCATCTTCCCGAACGTCAAACCATTGCATGTTCACCAATGAAATCGGGACTGCATCGGCATCCGTGCCGCGTACTAACACTGGGAAAAAGGTCTTATTCCGATTTTGTGCAAAGGTGATCTCACGCTCCACCCATTCTGATTTTTTGGCATCAGGCGACATCAGCATAATGACCGCATCGGCTCGATTCAGCGCTTTTTCGATCTCTTGTTGCCAAGAGGGGGTTCCTTTTTGCAGCGTTTCATCTGTCCATACTTCAATATTTTTTAAAAAGCGTGTGTTTCGTAATTCATCACTCAGGCGCTCCATGATGGCAAGGTCTTGGCGACTATAGCTGATAAAGACTGTGTTTTGTCCGATACTGCCGATTTCAGCGAGGGTGCTGGTGTCTGCGGGAGGGGTGGTATCTAAGATGTAAAAACGGAGCAACGCCCCACCAATCAAAGGCGTCCCAAGTTCAATCAGATCATTGTCTTGTAGGCGCACCCAATGCCCGGTCGTAATGCGATGGTTATTAATGCGGGTGCCATTCCGCGAATTGTTATCGATGAGATAATATTGATCTTCATCGGCTTCATACAGGATGGTGCAATGAATATTGCTAATCGAGGGGAGTCCGTCTAAGCGTATGTCTGCCCGTTTTGCATCGCGCCCAATGATGGTGGCACGTTGCGTCACTTGAACTGTATATAGTGATTCTTCTGACTCATGATACATTGACCCTTCATTTAAGAGTCTTAATTCTGCTGATGGTTTTGAACCCATAAATCCGTATTCCGTCGGTTTTCATAGTAAGATTATATAAAAAATAGGATTGTTTTTTGATTAGTATTGTGTATGAAAGTGATGCTAACTGTAACATGGTTGTGCAAAAAGCGGTAATTTTAGGGAGTTTGTAACATGCGCTTAAACTTTACAGCCGATCAGTGGGCAAACGGATGGGCAAGTATTGAAATGTTGCCCGTGGATGAGCAAGCGTTTGGCCTGATGGTGCAATGGATTTCATATCATTATGGCGCAACGATCGGCCCAATTGTGGATTCCATCGATGGGTACTTCACTGATTTTGTGCTGATGGGGTCTCGCGCAATACTGAGTGTTGATGCGTGGTCATTATCGCTGGCGTTTGAATTGGAGGAGGTTCGTGATCGGGTATTGGCCGATTTGGAAAACAGTGAATTTGCGGTTTAAAACAGGGTTGAGGCACATCCATTGTTGTACCCCAACCATGATTGGCTTATACAATCCCAATAAAGATTTCGTAGGGGTGTAGTGGCAGGGCGGCTAAGTCCAGATGAGGGGCAAAGCGGCGTAATTGTGTGGGGTCAACCATCCCACCACTAACATTCGAATAAGCTTTATGGACACGGGTCATCCCTAGTGACGCGGTGACAGGTTCCGCAGACATATTAAATGCGACAATGCAGCTTTCTTGCTCATAGTGCCGCCAAAAGCCAAAAACAGTTTGTGGCGCAGCATTGACCATGTCAAAGCGTCCACGACGGAGGCTTGGGTATTCATGACGAACTTTAGTCAACTCACGGAACCGATTTAAGATGGATGCTGGATCAGATTCTTGATCAGCCACATTGATCCCCTTGCTGAAATCGGGATTCATCGGCAGCCATGTCTCAACACCTTCTGGTGAAAAACCTGCATTAGGTGCATTTTCCCATTGCATGGGGGTGCGGTTTTTGTCGCGGCTCACCATTTCTTGGGAAAGCTTCAGCGCATCAGATTCACTTTTACCCAAAATATCGATCAGGGCATTGTATGCCCAGACGCCAATGTTATCGCGAAACTGCTCTAGATGTTCCAGATAAAAGTCACTCATGCCGATTTCTTCACCATAATAAAACATGGGGGTTCCTTGCAGGAACATGGTTACGGCAAGTGCTTGTTCGTAGCGAATAATATTGTGTTTACCAGATTTAACTTTGCCAAAAGATCGGGGGCGGTCATGGTTGCCAACGGTGTTACATTCCCATGCGCCATCAGGAACAACCGCAAGGCGCTTTTGCAACATCTTCCGAATGCGGGGGGCATCAGGGGCGCTGATGTCTGCCCAATCAAAGTTAAAAAGGGAGTGCAACTGGTCGGTGCCATTACCGTATAACCTCACGTCTGACTCTTCGCCCAGCAGTACACGATCAGGGTATTCGGTGGCCACCAGTTTTCGGAGATCGCGCAAAACACCATAGAGCGCTGGCAAGCCATGTTGATAGCGCAATTTGTCCCCGATATGGTTTGCCCATTCGCCACCGCTTTCAAACCGTTCTAACCATAGTTCAGCAATGGAGCGATCATCATTGACGGGGGTCAGATCCGGATCTTCGAATAGCGTGCTGATCGCATCAATACGGAAGCCATCAATGCCGCGATCAAGCCAGAAGCGCACCACATTAAACATCGCCTCTTTAACGTCGGGATTGTTCCAATTGAGGTCAGGTTGTTCTTTAAAGAAGAAATGATAATAAAACTGACCACGTTGTTCATCAAATGTCCATGCGCTGCCACCAAACCCGGCTTCCCAGTCATTAGGGGGTTCGCCATCCACGCCATCGTGCCACATATACCAATCCGCGTAGGCATTGTCACGGCTTTGGCGTGACTTTTGGAACCATTCATGTTGTTCAGACGTATGGTTCATCACATAGTCTAACATCACACGGATGCCGCGCTTGTGGCATTCGGCAAGCAGTTCATCAAACTCAGCGAGTGTGCCATATTCAGGATCAATATCGGTGTAGTTGGCGACATCGTAGCCCACATCAAATTGTGGGGAAGGGTAAAAGGGGGAAAACCAGATCAGGTTAATGCCCAAGCTTTTTAAGTAATCTAATTTATTGATGATACCGCGCAAATCGCCCACGCCATCGCCGTTGGAGTCCGCAAAAGACCGTGGATAAATTTGGTAGCCAATCGCATCTTGATACCATGTGGGAGTCGTCATATGGTTAATCCTCGTTTCCAAAATAAAGCGGTCTATTTAGATTGTCCATTTGACCACAGGCTTCGGCATTTAACGAGGTGGAATTTATGCCAATTATGATGTTGTGTGCCATATTATTGGTTCTGGGAAAAGTGGAGAGAAATGGATGGATCGAATGACCCATCCTTGGGGAACGCACTTAATCGATCAAAAATTGGCCGTTTTGGTAGATCAGTTCACCATCAACATGAATTTCGCTTTCTTGGCGCATGTCGCAGATGAAATCCCAATGCACACTTGATTTGTTCACGCTGCCCGTTTCGGGGTATCCGTTCCCCACGGCCATGTGGAGCGTGCCGCCGATTTTTTCGTCAAAAAGGATCGTTTTGGTGAATTGTTGAATCCCGTAATTGGTGCCAATGGCAAATTCGCCTAAATAGCGGGCGCCTTCGTCTGCATCCAGTTGAGAGAGGAGATAGTCCTCATTTTTGTTGGCGCTGGCGTTGATCAGTTTCCCATCTTTGAATTCAAAGCGCACGCCTTCCACTTCGCGCCCATCACGGACAGCCGGATAGGTGAAGTCCACCCAGCCATTGACGGAATCTTCCACAGGGCCTGTAAAGATCTCGCCATCAGGCATATTGCGCTTGCCACTGGCGTTAACAAAGGTGCGATCCGCAATCGAGAGTGTCATATCAATATGCGGGCCTTTGACGGTGACAGATTCTTTGCCTTTTAGATAATCTACATAAACTTGTTGTTTTGCGTGGACTTTTTGCCATTCGGCTACGGGATCCTCATGATTGAGCAAGGCCGCACTAAAGATAAATTCGGCATAATCTTTGATGCTCATATCCGCTTCTTGGGCATAAGCCGCGCAAGGATATTGGGTTAGTGTCCATTCGGATTCACCTTTAGCAGTACGTGCATAAAATTTATCAATCCAACGACGGCGGGCTTTGGCGTACACTTGGCTTTTTTGTGGCGCGATCCCGGTTAAGGCGCGGGTATTAGTGGGGGCACGTAGTGCCATAAAGACATCGGCTTTTTCGCCAACGGTGTCTAACATGGGGGATGTCCAATCAAGTTGTTCAAGGCTACTATGGCGGAGACTGGCTTCCGTGAAATCATCATGGGTGACGATTACGTCCGCATGAGCGCCAACTTTGGCGATTTCTTCAACGGCGGCAGTGGCTAAGGGCATCGCAGGTGCACCCGCAAAAATGACCACCCATTGATCGGGTTTGACTTCGGCGGAATATTGCACCAGTAATTTGGCTAATTTTTGTATTCTGGGGTCATACATGGGGTAAATTGTCCTTTTATGTTGTAACAACTTATCTAGTTGATGATTTTTGGTTATCACCATCATCATCATCATAGAATTGGCAATCCCGTTGAGGCATTACAGTATGTTTTGTTTATATTTGATGGCGTTGATTATACCGAATGCGTGAAATGGACTCAACTGGGTTATGAGAGATACGCATGGGGCAATGGTGGGGTTTTCTGAGCTTGCGATAGGCTTTTCATCAGTTTTATAATCAACGCCCTCGTTAATTGAGATACATTTGGACTGTTTATCCTTATGACCCAAAATCGTCAATATCAATACTATGACGTGATTATGGCGTTGTTTGTGACGGTGTTGCTCATTAGCAACCTGCTCTCGAGCGCTAAAATCGTAGACCTTAAAACATCCATCTTCGGATTGGATTTACTCTTTGATGCAGGGACACTCGTGTTCCCTATTTCCTATATTTTTGGTGACATTCTGACCGAAGTATATGGGTATCGCCGTAGCCGCCGCGTGATCTGGATGGGCTTTGGTGCAACCCTGATCTTTGGTTTTTTTGTGTGGTTGGCGGGGGTGTTGCCCGGTGAAGCTGAATGGCAAGACTACGCGGGACAAGATGCCTATGATGCAATTCTTGGCGGCATCAGTGGCTTGATTGTGGCCAGCATCATTGCCTATTTTGTGGGCGAGTTTACCAATAGTTATGTGCTTGCCAAAATGAAAGTGGCAATGGATGGTAAGATGCTCCCCGTGCGCACGATTGGCAGTACCTTGGTGGGGCAAGGTGTAGACACCACTATTTTCTTTTTGATTGCAACAGCGTTAGGGGTTTTTCCGGCTGAAATTCTGGTCAGCTTAATTGTGACTAACTATATCTTTAAAGTGGTCATTGAAGCAGCCTTTACACCCATTACCGTTATAGCGGTGGATGCCCTCAAAAAGGCTGAAAATGAAGACTATTATGATCGGGATACGGACTTTAACCCCTTTCATGTAGCGCTTTAGTGTTTAAGATGGCGCGGTGTTCGCTTCGGCTAACAGCCGCGTCAAAAATCCATCTGAGGTTACATCCAAGTGCGTATAGGGTAGGTTGAGGTGTTCCACTAAGGACGACAACAAGATCCAGCTTGGATTGATGATAGGACGGGCATTGTAAACGGTGCGGTAAGCTTGTGCCAAATTCATATTTTTATATTTGACCAAGTACCCTATCGTGAAGGTCGATGCCCGACTGACCCCCATTTGACAGTGAACAAATACTTTATTGCCTGCTTGGTGCTGCTCATGGATGAAGTCGATCCCCTTGTGTAGATTTTCAGCACTTAACGGCGCATGGTCAGGCAAGGGCAGATCTTTTAACGTAAAGTCATCATCCCATTGCGACATTTGCCGCTTGATGCGATCCAACCGTAGCACACCCGTAATCCCCAGTTCACGGATTTTGTCTTGTTTTTTGAGCGCCAAAACACTGCCAATATAGAGATTTGGCAAAACCTCATTGATGTTGCTTTGCGCTTCGCCCACCAGCGACTCTAAAAATCCCGGGCGGTTGATGCGATCGCGATCATAGGGTTGTTTATAGTGAACGACTAAGTTGCGGATAAAACGGGATTCAGGGTATACGTCATGCACTTGTAAGATCATACGGGTGAAGGCTGTGGCGAGGGTCAAGCCTTCATATTCGATGGCATAGGCCAACGCCATGACCACGGCAAGGTTTGAGCCTGTATGCCCTTGGATCAAGACGCGCTCGTGCGCATGAAGGTGAGCCGTGCCTAATTGAAATTGTTTGGGGGTGATTTCGCCAACAACGGGCAAGTGTAACACTTTAAAGCTGTCGTCTTTCCAATTGAGGGCATAAATGTTGTCGAGCCGCAAAATATGTTCAATATTGCGTTGCTTGACCGTTTCGGGTCGAGCCATGGAAATAATGCTGCTCAGAAAAATTTTATCGTTTAATTTTTTGATACTCATAGATCAAAAATACCATAATACTGATCCATGCCAACAGAGAAACGGTTGCGGTTGGCATTAATGCGCGCGATTGATATTGTAATTCTACCGTATATTCGCCACTTGTAGGTAAATAAACTGCACTTAACCCACCATATGCCCGATAGATGTCGGTTTCCGCACCATTAATCGTAGCGCTCCACCCTGGGAAATAGGGTAACGAAAGGCTCAGCAAGGCTGCTTCGGGGATATTAGTTTGTAGCGTGATATGTTCAGGATCAAAGTGTGTGATGGTCACAGGGGAATCGGTAGCCGAGGGGATAATGGTATTGGCTTGGGCATCACTTAAGCCTTCGACCACAGCCACTTGGCGTACATCAAGACTAGGGTCAAGGGTCAGGGCGCGGGCAGTCTCTACAGAATCCGCAACCGCCACTTGGTACAACACCCGACCAAAGCCACGTGGATCATTTAGGAGCCATATGGGGGGCGTGCCACCAAAAAGCTCAATGGCTGTTTCTGGATTTTGGGGTTGCAAGGCAACCCGCACGCTTAAGAGGTCATAACGTCGCTCAAGTGGTACTTGTTCTAAGAAAAATTGGCTACTTTCTAATTGCAATGGGTCAGAGCCGTTAATGTCTGCAAGGCGGTAGGCCGTGCCATACCCATCAGCGATTGCTCCCTTCGTATCGACGCGGTCGCCTGCGGGTAGGTTATCCAGAACCGTTTGCAAGTAGTGCGGCTCCGTGATGCGGGTGCTGGTGGGGCGTTCTTCATAATTTTGCTCAAGCATAGCAGTCGTGGCAAACAGATCAAAAATTAGCACTAGCGCGATCACGGTAGCGGATTTTTGACGAATGCCAAACCACAGCCCCCCTAAAACCATTAAGCTAAAGATCGCGGTATGATACCGATCGACAATTAAAACACTCCGTTGATCGGTTTGCGCCAGAATATACAACACACCGCCATAGATAACCGCAATGCCACTTAAGGCGAGGGTAGTTTTTTCTAGGGCAGGGAGCCATGCCTCACGATATTTGATCCAATACGCCATACTGATCCCAAATAGGATCGCGACACTGTACGCGATCATAAAAATGGCGCGTTCTTGCCCCCTAAAAAATGATAACCCCGGCAAGACCACATATAACCACCCATAAACAGGCGTGAGCGTCCCAAAACTGAGCAACCCCGCTACCAAAATGATCCCGCCAAAGAACCGTGCATGGGGAATGTTACGCACCATCCCAACGCCAACCATAATGAGGGGAATAATCCCTAAATAGATCGAGTTCCAGATTTTGCCGCGAATCGGAAATAATAAATTAGCGAGTTCTTCAAAGTTATAACCGCCACCTTTGCCTGCAAAACTGAGTTCTGTGCGATAGGTGTATTGGGTAAACTCAGCAGTTGGGATCAACTGTACGGCGGCTAAGGCACCCGCAATGGCACCCAACATAATCACACCGGTGAACCATACGCGCCACGACCAGTTGAGCCGATAACCCATCCAAAAAACCGCCATCAAAATGGTGAACCATGCGGTTTGTGGATGGCCTGCTAAGAGGCAAATCCCCAAAATGGCCGCCGCTGCAACGATCCCCGCCCAACGGATGGTGTCATTAGCTGTTGCCCATAAGATGCACCACAAGATCAACGGTAACCAGATCGCAGATTCTAGCAAGGGCAATTGCAAAATCGGGAAGCCGGCTAAGTATGCCCCATAACTGAATGTGAGCGAGGCCAGCATTGCGCCCCAATGGATGCTACGCGCATCAAGATCGGGTTGTTCGCGCAGAAGCGCCCGCATAAACCCATAAAAGAATAACGACACAGCCAAAATATGCAGCATGACCTCCCATTGTAAGGCGGTGTATACCGTTTGGATGGTTGGCTCAGGTAATAGCAGTAACACACCTAATGTGACCATACGCGGTGGGTAGGTGAGAGCCGTTTGTGAACTGGCTTGAAAGGGTGCGCCCCCATATTGATAGGGGTTCCATTGGGGAATCTCACCATTGGATAAGCGCTCAAGGGCGTAGTCTGTCCATGTGACAAACTGTGCGGAAAAATCGCCTTCTGCAAAGGAAACGCGATCCGCGTCGAGGGGTGTCCACACGCGCCAAAAGAATAATATCCACACAAGGCAGAGCGCGATCAGGGCTTGTTGATGGGGGGATAGGTTCCGTAGTGTCATGCCCAAAATTGTAACATGATCGCGAGGTGTGCCCTATGCACAGCTTGCCCACTCAAACCTCACAAGTTGTTGAGTCTTTGTCGATTCGGTGTAGAAGCCACGCCCTATAATCAATTGATGGTGTAGGGCGGGCAATTTTGCCCGCCGTGACATACAAAATTAGATACACTGATCAGTTACAAACGGACTTAGGCAGCATTTACTCTGAGAATGAACACATGATGATTGACATACGCATATATTTCCCATTTTTATTGTATTTCTTGATGGTCTTTTTTCCTTATTTTGCATTTTTACGTGTCGATTTGTTTGATTATTACAATACAAAATATGAGATCAATCTGGCTGGTAGGCTAGCACGATTAAAAAAAATGGGGTTGATATTTCATTTACTTTACGCACGTAACGCCAAATATTATTTCGTAGATGAAAATACAATGTTAGAAAGGCTAGACAACAATATTGATTCGATTTTTGTTGTATTTCCAATGATTATTTTTGTCATACTGGGCAATATTTTTTTGGTCTATAATTTTTTTTGGATCGAGACAAGATATGACTTGTTGATAGGCTTATTGTCGACTGCATTATCATTGTTTACGACATCAAGGATTTATTTTTTGGGAGAATGGATAAAGAATTTTGATCAGTAGCGGTATTTTTAAACAGATACATCACTTGGCAGAAATACCACAAATACGGTAAACTTTATGAAATTTACATAAAACAATTATTGACGATGAGTACTAAACGAAACCCAATTAAACCTTTTATGGATAAAAACTGCGAGGCACGCTTCGACATTAACACCAGTCTCGCTGTGATTACATACCGCAACACGATTAATCCGCGCCTAACCGCTAGTGTTTATGAATGGATGGGGAAATCTCTTGCTGTTGGTTTAGAACATAAATTGATCATGACGGGCTGCATTTTTGACTTCTCCCGCGTGACCTTGTTTGAATCTAGCAACTTGGGTACCGCACATAATAAACACAAAGATCTGAAAAAAACACATGCCAGTGCTTTAGAACAATTTCCCATTGCCCTGATTGCACGGACGAGCTATCAAGCTGCCATCTTGCGCACTATGATGCGCTTAAATGAGCAACCGCTTGATCATCCACGCATTAAGATGGTGAAAACGATGGAAGCCGCCGAAGCGTTTATCAAACAATGGCACGAAATCGAGCTAGAGCGCACAGGGAATATGAAACCCGTCAGTTCAGAAACAGGATAGGCAAGCTTCCGACTATCTTGTACCCTATTCTGCTGAGATAAAGCAGAAATAGGGAAGCTTATGCAACGAGTGTTCTGGATAGCTTGCGGAGTCAGTTTGCTGTGGTTAATGATAGCAACGGCTGCTCATGCCCAAGATAATTTACCACCCGACGTTCGAGAAGCTGCGATTGCGGATCTCAATAACCGTGTGCCAAATGCGGGGCGTCCTGTTGCATGGACTTACACTAGCATTTCTGTCGATAACACCAACCTAGGGTGTGACCTTGCGCCTGTGGGTGCTTCGCTGAATATTATTCGTGTTTTTGTGATTACCTTCACCGTGCCAAATGGCGATACATATGTTTACCACGTCACGGATGATGCGCAACAGGTTCAACCCTGTGATCCCAAAATTGGATTTGAAACCCCCACCCCTGCCTTACCCACACCGACACTGTCCGCGCCATTGAATGCCGCATCTTATGGGTATGTCAGCCAAACATGCCCCGCCGACTTTGGCGAGCGTTACGCCGCAACCCGCTTAACGGTGGGGCAGTTTGCCTACGCCCGTGCAGGTGATCCCGTCTATTTACGTCCAGACCCCAACCCTGCCAGCTTTTTCACCGAGACATTCAACGCCCTCGATCTATTTTTTATTTTGGCAGGCCCCGAATGTACACAAGATGGTAGCGTTTGGTGGCAGATTGAATGGCAAGGCACGGTTGGCTGGATTCAAGAGTCCCGTTTGGGTGGCTACTATTTTGTTGAACCGATCACCGCGCAAGAGTTAGGGGTGATTATTCCACCCACGCCCAGCCTAACCCCAACCCCTACCGCGACCTTTACCCCGACCAATACCCCCACCGCGACCTTTACCCCCAGTATGACGCCAACCAATACCTTCACCCCCACGCCATCCCCAACCTTGACCAATACCCCCACCGTAACACCCACCTTCACCCCCACGCCTGCGATCCAAGTGCCGAATGACCGCGCTAGTATCGATGTCGCAACGATTACATCCCTAACAGAATTTGGAACCATTGAGGGGATCAGCGTGCAAGCCCTTGATATTTTTGGTGAATTTGCGATTTTGATCACTGATGACGGATTACAAACCTATGAATTGCAATACTTAGTTCCCGCGCCCTTACCTGTTGACCTACCTGACGACATCACAGCTCTAACGATTAGCCGTAGCAATATCTTTTATGCCAATGATGAATTAATTCGTTTTGCAGGTGGTGAACCCTTTAGCTATAGCGAGGTTGAAGGCAGCATTACAAACATCATCGCTAATGAGCAGGGGCAAATGGCAGTTGTTGATCAACTTGATAATGACGAAAGTATGTTGCAATTATGGACAATTATCCCTGACGAATGGCGTACCCCGACGGGCTTGGTCATGCTTGCTCCGCAGATGGGAACCGTCCGCGCCCTTGGCTATAGTCCTGATGGTTCCGCCATCGCCACTCAAGACGAGACAACCGTTTATGTACTTGATACCGTAACAGGGGACATTTTGTTCAGTGATGCGGTTAGCGACTGCGGCGGCGTTGCCTTTTTGGACGATAATCAATTGCTCTATGGGGATTGTGATGGCGTGAATTTGGTCGATATTGAGGAAGAAGACCAAACCACCTTGATTGAGCTATCCGATGTGCAAGATGTAATGGTCTTAAATGAGATGATTCTGGTCAATAGCGCCGAAGGTGTCAGCGTTTATGATGCGGACGGTGAGCTACTGCATACGGTAAGTGATGAAGCGGCGGATACCGTGTTTACTGCTGTGGATGGTCGTTTAGTTATTACCATCAACGATAATGTGTTGACTTTTTGGGGTGTGCGCTAATCTAAGCATTCATCACCATAACCATATCCTGATGACCTTGTAGGCGGTGTTTTGCACCGCCTTTTTATTTGCCTAAATATCGTCATCAATTGTATTGATGAGCTAATATAAGTTGGCTACTCCCCACTTTTCCATTACTTTAATTACTATATATTAGCTATATGTTTAAATTCGTTTATGAATAAAGGGAATGTGTATAATATTCGAGCATTCATCGACAGGTGATGACATAAAGAGCCACAAGCAATAATCAAATCACAACTCACTACACTTCAGAGGATGATATGCGATACGGCACTGTAACACTGTGCTGTCTGTCCTTCGGTAACGTATGCAGAATGAGGAAGGCGTTCGGCAAATTGTTGCAGTTATCCAACGTTTGCTTACCGAAGATAATCTATGACATCTAGGCGTCACTATATTTTGCGGGCTATCCATCAGAATTTATCAAATTTTATCAATCATAAGGAGCTATGAATGAGAGTTTTCAGTATTTTTTTACTTTTACTGCTTATCATGACAGCTTGTTCAATTACCACCGATACTGATACAAGCCGTGCGCCGTTAACCGTCCAGACCGTAACTGTGACGGAACCGTTTGGTACGTCAGACCCCACGATTGATATGGCTTTGGTTATCTCCGGTGATGTGGAAAATCGGGACGGTGTGTACATTTTGCAACCTGGAACGACCGTTCAAGTGAGTTGGCCTGGGTTAACGTTAGATGTTTGGTTTGTATTACTAGAAGAAAACTATCTGACAGATGATGAAGTGCGAATTGTGACGGAAACATTGGATGGTCCTGCACAAGTGCAGTACACTGTTCCTGCTAATATTGATGGCGTTTTGCAAGGGACAGCGCGTTTACCGGGACAAGATAATAAGATCTTAGAAAGTGACCGAGTACGTATCCAAACTCGGGATATAAGCCCGACATCGCAATCTAACAATATTGCATCAGCATCCACCGAAAATTGTAGTGTTCGGCAAGATTGGCTCCTTTATACTGTACAAGCGGGGGATACACTCGCTGCAATTGCCCGGCGCAGCAACAGTAACGTAAATGAGTTAGTGGTGGCTAATTGCTTAACTGATGCAAATGCTCTGGCGGTTGGTCAGCAACTTCGTGTACCAACGATCGATAGCCCCGTGCCGACAGTGACCCCAACGGCGAACATCGACCCTGAACCATCGGAAACAGATAGCGTGCCATCAGGCGAGCCATCCGTCCAGCGTTTCAGCGTCCGACCCGAACAAGCTGCCCCCGGTGATAATATCACGGTAACATGGGACATCAATCAATCGGTAGAGGTTCAGCTTTGTACCGAATATGTGGTTGATAATGCGCCGATAAATCGTCAATGCCAAAGTGTTGGTTCCGATGGTGTGCAAGCGGTTACGTTACCGCCTCACGATGAGCCTGTACAGACGGTAGACGTTATTCTGATTGCGATGAATGGAGCTGAACAAATTGAAGCACGCCGCACACTCTCATCGACGGATTGCTCGTTTGAATGGGGGATTCCGATCCCGCCAGTAGAGCATTGCCCAATGGAGACATTCGATTCAGCAAATATTATTGCGCAACGTTTCGAGGGTGGTTGGATGCTGCGCTTGGTTGATGATATACTACCAGATTATATTTATGTGCTATTGGATAGTGGTGGATATAGCGTGCGAGGGGTCACAACAACCTACACTATCGACGAGTTCCTGACACCGCCAGATAATCGCTACGCTGCAGATGCAGCCTTTTTTGACATCTGGTTAGCACAACGCGCAGCCCTCGGTTGGGCAATAGACCCCGCTAGCAACTCGTCAGGCGGTGAGCAGTGCGAATATAGTGGATCTCAGACGAACATCGAGCGCTGTTATCTGGTAGGGCCACGCCAATTTACCTTAACACTCGATACAGGAATGTGGGAGTGATGAAACAGCCGATAATTTATTGGTTGCTGCTGATGGTCGTTTAGTTATTACCATCAACGATAATGTGTTGACCTTTTGGGGTGTGCAATAGCATCCTGTGTGTATTGTGGCGGGCATTCCCCGCCCTTCACCATCTTTTTATTTTATGAGGGAGCTTAACATGGCCTTAGAATTACTTGTGGGACTTTATGTGACGGATGATGCCACATACCAACAATATCGTGAACATATGTCCCCCATTCTTGAGGAACACGGTGGTGGTTTTGGATATGACTTTCGTGTTTCTGAGGTGTTAAAAAGCCAAACGGATGCACCCATCAATCGCGTGTTTACGATTCACTTTCCTAGCCAAGCTGTGATGGATACCTTTTTTGCCAATGAAACTTATAAAGCGGTCAAAGCTGAATTTTATGAACCCTCCGTTAGCCACACGTCCATTCTGAAAAGTTATGAACAAACAGGCAATTAAGCATGACATATCATCGTTCAGTTATCCTCATGTTATTGTTACTCACCCTGATCCTTGCCGCCTGTGGCGGTGGAGGCACTGATCCCGCTGATGTGGTTGCTGAGCTACCCGATGGTGATCCAGTTCGTGGGGCAGCGCTTTATGTGGAAGCGATCAATGGTGCGCCCACGTGCCAAAGTTGCCACGCATTAGATGAGAGTAGCGGCGGGGTGGGGCCATCATTAGGGGGGTATGCAGAACGGGCAGCTAATGAAGTCTCAGGTCAAAATGCGGAAGTTTATACCTATATAGCCATCATCAAGCCTGCTGATCATATTGTCGATGGTTATGGCAATTTGATGTATACCGAATATCGCTCCAAGCTTGAAGCGCGAGATATTGCGGATCTAATTGCCTTTTTATTGCAACAATAATATACAAATAGTATAAGGATAGAGTCACAATGGATGCACCGATTACAATTTTACGGACATTACATATCATTTTTGGGGTGTTATGGTTTGGATATGCCGCTTTGTTGGCTTGGGTGATGATCCCTGCCGCCAACAATAGTGATTCCGGTCTGGAGATGCTCAAAACCTTTTACACCAAAACCAACTTTAATGTATGGATGCCTGTTGTGGCCATTGGTACGACGTTGGCAGGCTTGATCATGTGGCCGATGCGCACCGATGGCGGCATGGATTTATTAGCCTTTGGCGCAACGGGAGACATCGTGATGGCAATCGGCGCATTATTCGGATTGTTAGCGTTTGGGCATGGGGCAGGCGCAACAGGGCGTTTTAGCGATAAATTTGCCAAAGCTGCTGAAGCGTATGACGCAGCTCCGAGTGATGCCAATCAACAAGCTATGATGGAAAGCAAAGACAAAATGGTTTTGCATGGCAACATCAGTGTATGGTTAACTTTTATAGCCTTGGTGTGTATGTCGAGTGCGCGCTATTTGGGGTAGAGTGTTTCGATATTTTGCATTAGGTGTCTAATCGAATTCACCTGCATAACAGAACACCTTGCATGGTGTTTGTATAGCTCAAACTTGCCAGCATAGCCGCATGTGGGGTAGGATGTTGGAAAATACAAACGTAGGAGCAACCCACCACATGGATGATAATGCACGCACAGTGCCAAACATTGCCTTGCCAGCAGACCACGCCCGCCCGAGAGGGTTTATTTCGTTACGCTGGCGTATTTTGACCCCTGTTTTGGCGGTTTTAATGGCGGCATCTATGTGTGGGGTCTATGGTGTTGCCTACGCCGTATCAGTAGGGAGCGGTACTGATAATCAAGACGAAGTAATTGCTGCTAGCGAATCTATGGCTGAAAATGCGATCATGATTGGTCGGAGCCAACGCACCGAAGTTGATCGGATCGCGTTTACCGAGGGGGTTCCATTGGGGATCGCCTTGGAAGATGGTGTTGCACTGCAACCCTTGATTGAACCCTTGGCGGCGTTGGCGGGCTTAGATTTGGTGGTGCTGAGCAACAGTCAAGGGCAAGAGATTATTGGATTGCAGCGGGTCGTGGTTTCTGGATCGATAGATTATGCCGTGTTTGAAGAAACTGATCTCACGAATATTCCGGCTGTGCAAGCCATCTTAGCGGGTGGGGATAGTGCCAGCGCGATTGTAACAGTTGATCGGCGGACGATGTTGGTCACGGCGGGCACGGTTTTGGATCAGGGGCAATTGATCGGGGTGGTGATTGTTGGCACAGATATTAACCGTGTCTTGGGTGATCTCGTGAGTGGCAGCAACGCCCAAGCCGCGCTTTTTGCGGGGGATGGGCAATATCTGGCGTCGAGTTTTAATCGGGTAGAAGACCTGATGATTGAGCCAGCAATATATAATGCAACGCTTGCCGAACCCGACCAAATGACTACCATCCGTGATAGTGTTGATGATGCCGATTATCAGGTTGGGTATTTTCCGTTTGTGATTGGGCAAACCCCGCTTGGTGTGGTTGCCGCTTATGCCACTGATGATACCCAAATCGCCGCAGAATTTGGACGGCAACTCTTTAGTCTCTTTTTGGCGATGTTGGTTGCAGGTGTTTATATTGCGGGGTATATGGCGGCTAGCCGTACCGTAGGACGCTTAACACGCTTACGCCAAAGCGTGGACGCGATGACTGCCGGCGAAGCACGGCGCACAGGTTTAAAACCAACTGACGAAATCGGAGAAATCGGTGTAGCGGTGGATCGCTTTGCAGCGGCGGCACAAGTCCATGTGCGGCAACTGCAATTTGACGTGCGGCAACAACGGCGGCAACTCTCGCATTTGCACGGCATCTTAGAAAGCCTTTCTGATGGTGTGGTATTGCAAGATGCTGATGGACGCATTTTGACGATGAACCGTGCCGCGCGGCATTTGCTAGGTGTGGATGGTGCCAATGATACGGCCTTAGCCTTGCGGACATGGTCAGCCGAGCTTGAACAAAATCTGGCAGACCGACTAGGCGATGTATTAGCCCCGGGATTAGTGGCCGTCAATGAAAGCACCCAATTCCAGATCGATGATCGGATTGTGCATGTGAGCGCGGCAGCAGTCAATAGCATTACCGATAAACATATGGGGATGGTGTTAACCATTCGTGATGTGACACATGAAGTTGCCGAAGATGCCCGCCGAGATGCCCTGCTTAGTGAATTAAATGCCCAGCAAGATGCCTTGCGTGAACGGGTACAATCGGCGGCGCTGGATGCTGTAACCCGTAACAATGCAGGTTTACAAGCCTTTGCCAAAGAAATCGCCGGTGATGCCCGCGCTATGCAACGTGTGATTACCGAATATCGAGACATCACCCTGATGCCCAATGGGGAACTGGCGGGGCAGGTTACGTCCGTGTTAGCGGAAGATTTGCTAGCGGATCTGGTGGAAGAATGGCGTACCTTGGCGACCAGCGCCCAGTTGGATATTGATGTTCAGTTCCCACCAGATGATGTCCAACTGTTAGCCGATGGTAAGCGGTTGTTATGGGCGTTAGGGAACATTGTGGACAACAGTATTAAATATAATGACGGTGCGGGTAAGCTTTCGATTCACTGCCGTGTGACTGAGCAACAATCCCTGATCATCAAGTTCAGTGATACCGGGATTGGGATTGATCCTGCTGAACAATCTAATGTCTTTTCACGCTTTTATCGTGGTAAGCGCATCAAGCCTGATGGTAAACGCTTGCCAGTGCCGGGGGCGGGGCAAGGATTGTACATTGCCAAAAAGATTGTTGAAGCACATGGTGGCTCTATTGCTTTAGCAAGCGAAGTTTTTGAGGGTACACAAGTCAGTGTCCAATTGCCATTAACGGCGGGTGCTGTTCCTGTTAGTGATGCACAGATTTCCGTGTGGGATATGCCCACTAATACAGCTATTAGTCTAATAGAAAGAGTACATGATGACTCCCGCAACTAAGATCCCTGCTGACCACAAACCGTTGATGTTGACTGATAGTGATGTCTTACGGTTAATAACACCTGTTGAAGCGGTTTCTGTGATGGAATCCGTTTTTTTAGCACGGGCAAAAGGTACGGCTTTTGGAATCCCTCGTGTCCATGTCCAATATCCTGCTGGTAACATGACGATCACCCCTGGTGGGGTGGATGATGTGATTGGGCATCGTACCTATGTTCGTGAGAATACCATCTATGATGATCAATTGGTGACCGTTTGGGATCGTAAAAGTGGGCGGTTACGTGGGCTGATCGTCGGCGCATTGCTGGGTGTATTGCGTACAGGCTCCATTGGTGGCGTTGCTGTGAAATACCTGCCAAGATTTGAGTCAACCACACTGGCAATTGTCGGAACAAGTCGCCAAGCCTTTAGCCAAGTGCAAGCCGCTTTAGCGGTGCGGGTTGCCATCCGTGAGATCCGCGTCTATAGTCGCACACCCGAAAATCGGGCGGCTTTTATTGAAGATATGCAAGAACTCTACCAACACAAAACCTTTATCAATTGTGAAACTGCCGAAGCCGCCGTTCGTGGTGCGGATATTGTCATTGGGGCGACTTCGAGCCGCACCCCTGTGATTAAAGGCGAATGGCTAAAAGCGGGGGCACATGTCACCACCATTGGCCCTAAGTCTGCCACTGATCGCGAAGTGGATGCTGAGCTTGTGGCACGGGCTGATGTTGTCGTTACCGATAGCCCCGAACAACTTGCCGAGGGGACATCTATTTTAGATGGATCGGGAAAATCTGCATTGGATCTATCCGCCGTGGTGAGCAAAATGGCGGGGCGTCCATCGGAAGAGGCGATTACCTTATTTGTGAGCATGGGCTTAGCTGGCACAGAAGTTGCCCTCGCACAGCGCGTTCTGGACAAACACGCGCAACACCACATGATGCAACAAGCCTAACTCCGTATTGTGTTAAATGTGGCATTGACGCGACATTTGGTAGTTTATGCTTTCCCTTATAGCATCTAAATCAATTTATTTTTGGCGGCGATGACCAACGCTTCGGCGCGGGTTTCTGCGCCTAGCTTTTCCATAATATTGACGATATGAAACTTGACTGTTGAAACACTAATCTCCATTTGGGCAGCAATTTCGCCATTGGTCATGCCTGCCGCTAGCAATTTTAAAACCTCTAACTGGCGCTCTGTCAGGTCATATATCTGTTGTAAGGGGGCGGTTTGCAAGAGCAATGTCATCACTTCAGGAGACACTACTTTTTGCTGGGTATAGACCGTTCGTAGCATATCTTCAAGGTTATTCATGGAAGAATCTTTAAGGATATACCCCACTGCCCCGCTTTTCAGCATCGCTAGTGCAATGTCCCGTTCCCGAAAGCTAGACAGTGCCAAGATTTTAATATGGGGTTGGCTGTGTAAGATGCGTTGGGTGGCTTCAACCCCACCCATTTCAGGCATCATCATATCCATTAATACAATATCGGGGTTATGCGTTTTGCAAAGGTTAATGGCTTCGATGCCGTTCGTACCTTGGGCGACCAATTCAATACCGTCCATGTAGCTAAAGACTTCGACCAATGCCTTATGGACGCTATGGTGATCATCTATCAAAATAACGCGGATAGTCGGATCAGAAGTCATAAGACGCTCCACTTTAAGGTGATGTGCGTTCCGTGATGAATGATACTCGTAATATCGAGCGTGGCGTTAATGCTGTGTGCCCGTTGGCGCATATTGTTGAGCCCAAATCGGTGACTGCTATGTTGTGTTATTGTATCAAACCCTACCCCATTATCCTGAATGGATAACACAACATATTCATCTTGGCGTGCTAAGCGAATCGTGATGGTGGTTGCCTGAGCATGTTTTTGGATGTTTTGTAGGGATTCTTGCGTGATGCGATAAAACACCATTTGCACTGCGGGATCCAGTTTGATCACACTAGGGGTATGGGTGTGTACTGTAGCGCCAGTGATGCCTTTAAAGGCGTCACTGAGATACTTGATCAACGTGCTTAAATCGGTTTCTGTGATGGCATCTGGATAAAGCTCTAATAAAATGAGGCACATTTCGGCAGTGGCACTATGTAACAATTGTTGAATCTCAGCAACATATTCGGGAACTTTTTCAGGTTTTTTGTCGATTGCTTTGGGCAACAAATCGGCAATGGTGCTGGCCGAAAACAGAAGTTGATTGACGGAATCATGCAACTCGCGCGCTACTCGTTCCCGTTCAGTATCAACAGCCGATTGTGTCAAGGTTTGGTGGTGGTCGTATTCGGCCTGAAGCTTTTGGGTAATATCCTGCATTAATAGAACCACCCCTGCATTTTGCCCCGTGGAATATGCCAAGGGTGATATTTTTACATCATAGACTTGATGTTGTCCATTTTGATGAATGGTCATGTGGTCAACCTCACGAGGCCGATTAGTGGAAATCGTTAATAATTGATCGTCTTTTGGGAATAGTTCATCCATGGTGCTGCCAAACTTGGGGGGACGATCATGAAACAAAATTTTTCGCGCCGCCGGGTTCATGTCTGCTATGCGTCCTTGATGGTCAAGCACGATCATCAGATCGCTCATGTTTTCCACCACGAAATGCCGTGCAATCGGGTTTACATTCAAAAATTGATAGCCCAAGACCGACCATGCCATAATGCCACAACTAATCGGGAACAATAAGGGCGCGATGTTGTAGCCATCAATGGGTTGAATGCCGAACTGGTGTGCGATTTCTACGGATAGGGGAATCAGCAGTGCCACAATTAGCGAAACGCTTTGCCAACGGTAGACACTTTTTTGCATCAAAAATAAACGCACCAAAATACCGATCCCCGTAAAAGTGAGGGCATAGCTATAGGGGATATGTACGGCATAATACCACATACCGGAATCATAGGTGATGATCGGGAACCATGTGGTGGTGAGATCTTGGGTGACGCTAACCACCCAAAGCTGATGGAGGGGGTTTGTCCAAATAATGATGAGCGTTACAGTCGGGATCACCAACAACCACGGCGCAAACCGCCGAAAGGTTCGGTGATTATTGCTATAGGACAATGCCAGCCATAACCAGATGATCGGCATAAAGACCACACAACTCGACTCCATATGGCTAGCGATGGTCACCAGTTTCAGGTTTAAGGTGAGCAATTCAAGCAAGCCGCTAACCGTCCACGCCAATAAACACACTGCAAACCATAGATAGGCTTGGGTGACGGGCGTTTGGCGTTGTTTTGCTCCCAAGTAGGTTAACCCCATCAACAATAGGATAGAAATGCTATATGGGATGGCAAGCGGGGTATAGTGGAGTTGTGGATCTAGATCCATACGCTGGTTAGGTCTTAATAAACAGTCATGCTTCCATCATATAAAGGATTATACATTTTGGCACCTGTCTGATGAGATAGGGGGGCACCAAACCCATCCGCATTCAGCGAAGAGATTTCCGCCATTGCCCGACGCTGAAAGCATCGGGCTAGACAATATGGAAGCCCCCTGAAGGAGGCTCTTTTAGCCTCAAGATGTCACAAGATATGCAAACCGCTGGTTTTGAACGACCATTGACAGACGCCAGCCCCTTTCAAGGGGCTTCCCACATAACTCAGGCGGCGGTTTCGAGCCGCCGACGATCTGACAACTCATCAAAAGGGCTTACCTTAAGGCGTATGTAGACAATCACGCCTCATCGATCTCACGGCGGATGGCTTCGGCATCCAACATGCCGCGCTTGTAGGTGTACTCCCCGCCATCACATGCCGCATATTTCAAGGCCTGTTGCACCGCCGCACGGGCTTCAGATGGGTTGCCCGCTGCCAATTCGACCCGTGCCAATTCGTTAAACGCATCCGCATGGAATAGTGGAAATGGCCCCGCCTCGGCAAATTCCCAGATGTCGTCCAGATGCTCACGGGCAAGGGCAAGATTACCCCATTGACGGGCAAGGCTGGCCAACCCAACCAAGGCAGGTAATTCTTCTTGTACATAATTTACCGCTTTGGCACGGGTGAGCGCATGGTGCAAGCGTTCATCGGCGGTTTCCAAGTTGCCAAGGGCAAGCGCGGCTGCGCCTTGCAAACGGGCGGCAAGAATGAAGTCAGCTTCTAAGTGATGTACACCCGCCAATTGCCAAGCACGATCGGCTAAGGGGGCGGCGCTGGCGGCATCCCCATGCCACAAGGCTACCTGCGCAAGGAAGGCATTTACTAATCCTGCGCTTTGTTGCTCATGTAATTCTTGGAAAATAGCCAAACTCGCTTGCAGATGCGTTTCCGCCGCATCCCATGCCCCGCGTGCCGCTTCAGCCAACCCTAACCACTGCAAGCTGATCCCTTCCTGAAAGCGATCACCTAACTCACGGGTGATGGTCAGCGCTTGATCGGCGCTTTCAATGGCTATTTTTATCTGTCCACTCAACCGCGCCGCATCCGCGAGGTTGCTGAGGCCAACGGCGACACTTTTCATATCACCGCGAGGCTCATCAATTTCTTTGTTTTTTCTGCGATACAACGGCACGGCCCGCCCAACCTGCCCACTGTTTTGATAAGCTAGTGCCAGCGCATTCAGCACATAGGCTTGCCCATCAGGGCGTTCTCTACGCGGCAATTGATCCAAGCCATCAGGAAATAAGGCTTCTAAGAGTTCAATCCGTTGGCGGTTGGCACTTAAGCGATAGAGCATTGGGTCACTTAATCGCTGATAAAAGAACCTACCCGCATCATCATAATTGCCCTGCCCAACCAAGGCTTGATACAGTTCAATGGCGGGGGTTAAGTCCTCTAGGCTTTCGACATCTCGCCAATTCTCTTTTAACGGCACCGACCGAAAATAACTTTCGGTGTTGGCATAAATCCCCTGTTTGTCAGCCTCGCCTACGTTGCCCCACACCACCCCGCGTGTAATGGGGTGCAAGTCGTAACGATTCACCCCGCGATCCCAACCGACCAAACCCCGATCTTCGAGTTCGTTCAGGGCGTTGTCTAAGTCGTTTTCGCTGAAGTCATCCGTGACCAAAATCGAGAGCAAGGCGTCATAGGTGGCGGGGCTACGGAAAGCGGCAAGGGGGCGTAATACGTTCCGATTCTGATCACCGAGTTCGGTCAGGGCGTGTTTCAGGACATGGCTTTTGCGGTCTGCCAGCGGCAAGCTTGCGGGGTTAAAGGTCGGGTTTTTGGCACGCCATGCGTCAAAGTCGCCGGGCCCGCCCCGAAAACGGTTGACCTCACCCGCCAATGCTCGGATCAGCAAGGGGTAGTTGTCAAAACTTTTCAGTAGCGGTTGCAAGATTTCCCGTGATCCTGTTGCACCGGTTGCTCGCCATAATTCCAGTGCATCATCATCAGACAGTCCCGTGAGGAAGATCGCCGCATTGCCCGCCATCGGATTACCCGTCATCAATTGCAAATCCACCGGATACAAGCGCGTGCTGACCAAAACCTTACTGGACTTGACGCCGCACAACTTGCGCAAAAATTGCCCCGCCCGTGGATCAACCGTTTTGCGGAGTCGGTGCTGCCCCGTGAAGGATTCGGCAGCGCTCTCCGGTAACCCTAACGCGCCGGCGACAGTGTTGGCGGTCTTTTTGTCCAGATCATCATCTTGCAAGTAGGCCGCATCCATACGGGCGTAAGCATTCAGAATGCGTTCCAAGCCATCCATCACGATCAAGAAGGGTTCACGGTTCAAAATATCGAGCAATTTTTGTTCGCGTTGGGCGGGTTTCAGCTTTTTGATCTCATCGGTGTGGGTTTGGCTGACATAGGCTAGCGTCCGAATAATGAAATTTTCAAAATGGGCGTCACTTTCGTAAAAGCTCCACCAGACGCGTCCCGCGAGTGGGGTCATGTCTTGCGGCGCGATCTCGGTGAACCATTTCCATGTCAGCGCCGATTTGCCCATCCCACCGATGGCGACGACATGCATCATGGTTGCGCCGTATAGGGGCGAATCTTTTTTGACGATCCAATCGGTGAGCCATCGGAGTTCCGTTTGGCGTCCGATCAGGCCGCGTTCACCGAGCAGGGAATACCGATGCGCGATGTACGGCGCGGGGAGTTTCGGCATATCAAATTGGGGTGGGTGGAGTGAGGTGGTGGTTGGACGAACGTCTTTGAGGGTGAAAAATAAATCCTCTTTGAATTTGTCTTTATCGCCAAAAAACTTGACGACGTGTGTATTTTTAATCTTTTTCTTGAAGGCTTCCAACAACTCATAGGCTTTGCCTTTGTCGATTAATTTGGGTGGCCATGAGTAGTCCTCATCAATCATGAAAATGTAGGGGGGCAACTTGTTTTCGATAGCCCAATCATATTCCATTTCGGTGATGCTTTTTTCGCCAAACGGTTGCCAGCCATAGCGATGCGCGTAAATCCCTAAATAGACTTCGGCTTCGTCTACTTTTGCCTTGCAGAGTGTGATCGCGTCGTCGGGGCTGGCGGGGAAGTCCTCCATCCCAATAGGGCGCATCCCCAAGCGTTGGATCACATGCGTGGCGATGGCGCGATAGTCTTTTAAATCCTCGGATGTGCTGCTGATAAATACGTCAGTTGTTTCTGCCATTTCATACCCTTTTAATAATGATGCCCTTGATTTGTTAATTATAGGGAGGTGCTACATACGTTCCCATAGACGTTACCTTTAGAAAAAGCAGAGATTACAAAGGACTATGATCAGGATGTCTTTATCATGCTAATATGGCCTGTAATCCCAACCCCACCCCAAACCCCTGCCCCGAATTCGGGGAGGGGCTTATCCAAGTAGGCCAACGAAGTATTACACCTCCCTCGAATTCGGGGGAGGTGGCGGCGTAGCCGCCGGAGGGGGTTTGCTGGTTCAATATAAAATTCGTTTTCGAAGTGTCAAATTCCTTAAAGTAATGCCTATGGGACGTGCCTACACACGTTCCCACTTTTTTACATGATTTGGATCATTGCGGCGCGGTTGGCACTTTTCTACATACAACATTTCCCTAGATTAGATATTATTTATCTGATGTGCATGGCTACATTAATTGTAGCACTAGGCGCTACCATCAAGAAATGGATTTCGTCGGTTGGGCGTGGTGTGCTATTGATGTTGATATGCACAAATGTTCTAATATGGTTTGACTTTGCACCACAAAATGGCATCAACTCCCCATAAACTGATACACTAAACACGTATGTTTTTTTGGGAACCATGCCATGATTAATTTATACGATATTTTGGATGCTGCTGACGGACAATTATTTGGTGAACCTGCCGCCCAACTTTTTACTGGGTTCAGTTTCGATCCACGTGGGATCAACGGTGGGGAATTATTTGTCGCGCTCAAAACAGAACGCGGTGATGGGCACCATTATATGGAAGAAGCAGTAGCAGCAGGCGCGCAAGGCTTGATGTGCCATCACCCGCCCAACTTTGATACCACGGGTGTCACGGTGATGATCATGCGGGATGTCGAAGGCGCGTTGATGCGCTGGTCAGAATATATTCTCAAAAAACATGCGGTGACGGTGATCGCGGTCACGGGGAGCCATGGCAAAAATAGTGCGGTTCATGCCATCGCACAAAGTCTTGCCACCCGTTACGAGGTGTTGAGCAGCCATATCGATATTCCCGGACGGTTTGGGATTCCTTTAGCGCTCAGTCAGTTAACCGCAAAACATCAGATGGCGGTGCTGAGTTTTACATCTGCGCATTCAGGTGATATGCGGGAAATGTTACGCGCCACCACACCTAGTGTGGGGGTGGTCACCCAATTAACGGACGCGGATGATGTTATGCCTAGCTTGCAACTCAACGAAGCCCGTACACTGATGGCATCCTTACCAGAAGATGGCTTAGCCGTTTTAAATTATGATCAACCCGCCGTGCGTGGCCTAGCTGCTCATTTAAATGCGCCTTCCATCACCGTGAGTGTCGATGCTGAGGGGCGATCCTTTGGCGCGGATCTAACGGCTTATAATCTGGTGGTGGCGATTGATAAAACCGGCTTTGATCTGCGCTATGGCAGTGAACGTTATGTCGGAAAATGGACGCCGCTACTCGGGGCGCACCAACTGTACAGTGTGTTGTGTGCCGTGTCGGTCGGGTTATCGTTTGATGTTTCGCTGGACGATACGTTACAAGCCCTGACCAATATGACCCCCTTACCCGGTGAAATGCGCCCACTACAAGGCACCAATGGCGCACTATTGATTGATGCCAGTGCGAATGCTGACAGTCACACGATTCGTGCGGCGATGAAATGGCTACAAGCCATCCGCCCTGAAAGCTCTATCCGCGAAACCCAACATGGTCAAGTGAGCCCACATGGCAAGATCTATGTGGTGGTGGGTGAATATGCTAATAACGGACATTCCATTTCCCCGCGTGACCTCACCGAAGATATTGTTGATGTTGCCTCCGTGTTGGTTACAGAAGGTGAATCCGCCGCAGAAGTTGCCCGACATGCCAATGCGTTAGGGTTTCCATTGCCCATGTTGCACATGACCTTTTCGCCGCAAGATTCCGCCCTCGCCATCCGTGACCAACTGTCCCCGAAAGATGTGGTACTGATCACGGGTGGGGCGGTCTCGCGTATGGAGCGTGTTGCGGCTGAGTTATTAGAAAACCCCACTGATCACCAGAAACTACCTCGGTATGATACCTATGGCGTGAATACAACCAGCAGCCAACCCCTGCACCATACATGGCTAGAGGTGGATGTGGATGCGATTGCCCACAATACACAACGGATGAAATCGTTGATCGGTGACGGATGCCACCTGATGGCTGTTGTTAAAGGGGATGCCTATGGGCATGGTTTAACCACTGTAGGAACCACCGCCTTGCATAATGGTGCATCAATGTTAGGGGTGGCCAACACCCGTGAGGCGCTTGCCCTACGGGCGGCGGGGGTCAGTGAATCCATTTTAGTTTTGGGGTATACCCCCTCCCATTTGGTTGTACAGGCGATCAAAAATAACATCACACTAAGCCTGTTTGACCAAAATATTGCCCGTGAAATGAACCGCATTGCGAGCGGCTTTAGCCAAACGGTGACCGTTCACATCCGCGTAGATATGAGTGGGGATACTATGGGGATCGCGAGTGAAGATTTAACCCTCTTTTTCCGTTCTATGTCGCGCTTAGAATGGATCAACATCCAAGGTATTTACACCGAGCTAGGAATGCCCTATGAAAGCCAACTTAAAACATTTAAGGAGTCTGTTGCCATGCTCAAAGCAGCGGGGATCAAGTTTGAGATGGTTCATGCGGCGGCTTCGGGGTTAGCCTTGGAGCATCCTGAAACACGCTTGGATATGGTGCGGAGCGGTCGCGCGTTGGTTGGGTTGAATGCGGGCACGCTCCTGCCAGATGACTTTCAAACGGCGCTCACATGGAAAACCAGTGTCGTACAAGTCAAGCGTTTACTCGGCAAAATGACGGTTGATGACAATGGGATTCCGATCACTACACGCCCCCGTATTGTAGGGATTATTCCCGTTGGGTATATGGATGGGTTGCGCTGGGGCGCAAAGTCGTGGCAATCGGCGTTGATTAAAGGGCAAGAAACCCAAATCGTGGGGCAAGTTGACGCCTATCAATCTATGATCGACATCACAAAAATTGATGATGTGCGAACAGGGGACGAGGTGGTGTTATTGGGTAAACAGGGCGATGCCGAACTGCGGGCTGAAAAAATCAGTGCGGATTTGGGAACCCGTCCCGCCGATTGGTTACCGCATCTTGCTGCGCACTTACCCCGCATTCGGTAGCGTATGGAACCATCACCACTTGAAACGTCTGGGTTTAGGCGCACATGGCAAATATTTAAGCACCTCGTGATGCCGTGGTTGTTTCTTGATGACCCAATTGTTCGATATGGTATTCAACAAAATAAACTCATTGTTCATCCAACATTTTTATTAAAGATATATATTACCCTGAGTACAGTGTTAGGATTGTGGGCTATTGTGGATGGCAATACCATCATGGTTCAAATCAGGATTTTGATTTTGATGGCGGGGATATTTTCGCTATTAGCGCACATACATTTGTTAGTTGGGATCATTAGTCGAACAGGGAATATCATTAGCGTGATGCGCCAACGAGGGGATTGGGAGTTATTTATTCTGACTTCTATCGATAAATCCCGTTGGTTGATTGCCCAAGGAGCTGTTATTTCATGGCAAGTATACCCATTAGTCCGCCAAATAGTTTCTATTCATGCCATATCAAGTATTCCGATTATAACGTTTGTTATAGCAAGCCAAGAATCGTTGAATAGTCAGTCTGGAATTAAAGTAACTTGTGGGGTGTTAATGTTGACTGGGTATATTTTCCATCCATTTTTTTCTACAGGGCTTTTTATTGCGACGAGTATTAAACTTTCAACGGGAACAGCAAATATAGAACGAGTATTTGTCAAGCTCTTGGGTGAACTATGGATCACACGAACTATAACGGGGGGCTTGGCGCTTGTAGTCGTTTTTATGTATCTGATCGCCTTGAGTTTGTTTAGTAATGTACTCGGTATTTCAACGGAAGAGATAAGTGATTTTTGGGGGACGGTCGGGTTACTTTCTTTATTTGTGTGTACTTCCTGGTTATTTTTATTGTGTTGTGTCGTGTTAGTACTTATCCCGACGCTATGGGGGCTCATTTGGGATTGGATGCCATTGTTTGCCATATTGGTTTTTACGACCACCGCATATCCATCATTATTTCAGTTGTTTATGACCGCTAATTTCTATATTTTGAGTTTCATTATCGGACAAGTTGTGTTCATTGCTATTGCAATCGAAATTTTTTTGGATGAAGCCCACAACAATCTAAAACCCTATTTTAATGGTACTTCTTGAAGGTTTATTCTAAGGGGAACAGTTGTTTGACAGATACCGAAAAATTGGGCAATAACTCTCCACTGGTGAGGCTATCATCGGCGCTGAGTTCGATCACTTTTTGGTTGGGAATGTACCACTCAACGGTTTGCAGCTCTGGATCAATCACCCATACTTGGCTTCCGACTGCCAAATAATTCCCGATCTTGATGCGGACATGGGCGGGTTGATCTGTTGGGGAAAGGACTTCAACCGCAAGTTCAGGCGGTGCTGGGAAAAATCCATGTTCTGTGGCAGCATCTTTATATTGGCGATACCGTTCAATCGACATATACGCCACATCAGGCATATACCGATCATCCCCAATTTTGAACCCACCATCTGCGCCGGTAAGCCTTGCTGCAACTTTATGTTTATCAATATAGTTTTGTAGATGTGTTGCTATTTTAATTGCAATAGCTGAAGATCGATTATTAGATACCATTTCAACAATTTTCCCCCCAATAAGTTCTAATGGGTCTTCGCTTGGATGGGCATCAAATGCCGCTTGGATGGTGGTTTGTTGGGTTAGTTCTTGCATTTTGTCACCTCATTACCTCTCATTATCATCATATCATATACCTGAGGTGTTGACATTTAGCCCCATTACAGAGCCATAGATCACTGGTTACATCAAGACGCGTCATATATTATAATTGAACGATTCATTAATGAGGTGGTGTATGAATTTACAACAATCAGCCGCCGACAAATTACCCTTTACCTCTAACATTGTCCCTCCTAATTTGGCGGATGTATCAAAACCCATAATTTCAGATAAGACCTTGACCAAGTGGCAAAAAATTGTCAATTTGCTGGCCAATATGGTTGGTGTGCGTGCGGGGCTTATCATGCGTGTTCATCCTACAGAAATTGAAGTTTTTGTCTCCAGCGACAGCGACGGTAACCCATATACAGTAGGGGATCGCGAACACCTCAATCACGAACTCTATTGCGAAACTGTCATGGCGACAAACGATATGTTGCTGGTGCCGAATGCACTCACAGATCCAGATTGGGAGCATAACCCCGACATCAAGTTAAATATGGTCTCTTATTTAGGTTTTCCACTACAGTGGCCAGATGAGCAGATTTTTGGAACCATTTGCGTATTAGATCATCAGGAAAATGCGTATTCTGCCGAACACATTGAATTAGTGCGTCAGTTTAGTGAAATCATCAATGACGATTTGATGCTGCTCACCGAGATACATTTACATCAGATAGACCTTGATGAATTGCAAAAAAGCGAAGCACGGTATCGTACCCTCACAGAAAATTCAAATGACATCATCACGCTGTTGAACCTGAGCGGTGAAGTGCTCTATATGAACGCCGCTTATGATACCTTGTTGGGATATGCTGATAGTCAGGATCGAATCGGGAAAACGGCTTATGACCTCATTCATCCAGACGATAAATCAGCTTTTTTTGCTAGTGTTCAGGCTAGTTATGATGCCCTCGCACCATTCCGATGCACTGCACGATTCCGTAAACAAGATGGGAATTACTTATGTCTTGATATCTCGGCGGAATATATTCGAGATCAGCAAGGGGATCCGTATCAAATTTTGGCAAACTTATGGATAGAGCAAAAAGAAGTCAAATGAATTAAAGTGAAAGCATGAGAAAACGAACCTTTACCCTTAAGGAATCAGAAATCAAAGCGTTTCGTCAAGCCGAGCAAAGTACCCGCGATGCCTATGAATTGAGACGTTTACAAGCGGTTCGGATGTACGGGTCTGGTGACCCGATTCCGAAGATTCAAAAAATGGTGTCAGCAGGCGAAAGTACCATTCGGCAATGGGTGATGCGTTATCAAGTTGACGGTGTGTCGGGTCTGGCGTCTCAGTGGCAAGGTGGCAACGCTAATAAACTCACAGCGGAGCAACATGCCGATCTCATTCAACGCATCGATACCTATACGCCCGACCAAGTGATCGCACCTGATGTTCGAATAGATGAAGGCATCTTTTGGACAATCCGTGATTTTCGAATGGTGATTGAACAATGGTACGGCGTGACTTATAAGAGCAATAATTCTTATTATAAGTTGATGCGTGACTGTGGTTTGAGCCACCAAAAAGCAGAGAAAATCTTCCGGTCTCAACCCAGTGCCGAGCAATTGGCTGAGTTTGAAGCAGATTTGGAAAAAAAATGACCGATTTCCTACAAGATTATCCTGATGGGGTGATTTTAGCGATGGATCAGATGAGCCTTTATTTTCAGGCGACTCTCACGCGGGTGTGGGCTCGTCGAGGACAAACACCAACTATTCGCGTGGCGACACAACGCGATCATGTTCATTTCTATGGCGCACTCAATGTCAGAAACGGGCATGAGGTCGCTTTGACTTTACCTCGACAAACGGGCGAATTGACCTGTCATTTTCTGAATCATCTGCAAGCTTGCTATCCCGGGCGTGCTTTGCTCATCCTCTGGGATCGTGCCAAATGGCATAAAGGTGAAACCGTCAGAACGTTCTTGAGTCAGCATCCCCATATTCAAACCATGCATTTCCCGCCGGGCTCACCCCAACTCAATCCACAAGAACATGTTTGGGAACGAACTCGCGATGCGGTCAGCCACAATCACACCCGCAAAGATTTCCCCGCTCTTGTCAACGCTTTCTCACAATATCTGAGTCAGACACTCTTTCAATTTGACTGGATTGAACGCTATGCACCATCTATTTTATTTGAGGTCTAATTGATATGTCCATTACGGGATGTCACTGAACAAAAACACATTGAGGCTGCGCTCCGCCATCGTGAATATGAATACCGCACCTTAGCTGAGAACTTGCCAGACAATATTCAACGTATTGCACGGGATGGAACATACCTGTTTATCAATGCTGTGTTTGCTAATACACTTGGGGTATCGGTTGAAGACGTTATTGGGAAAACGAATGAAGAACTTGGTATAGATGCTGAGTCAGAAGCGCAATTTGTAGCGGTTCGAGAAACGGTTTTTACAACCAAGCAAGCACTCGATTATGACTTTTCCTTTCTTACGGATGGTGGGCTAAGACATTATCATAGCCATCTAGTGCCTGAAATTGATCTAATGGGGCGGGTTCGGGCTATATTAGCCGTCACCCGAGACGTTACCGATCGCCAAAACGCCAAACAACAAGAATTTGAATTAGCACTTGAGCGGGAACGCGGTCGCCTGTTAATGTCCTTTATGCGAGATGCTGCACATGAATTCCGCACCCCGCTAGCAGCCATTAACTCTAGTGCATACTTATTGATGCGTGCGACTGAACCCGAGCGGCAAACGGTAAAACTACGCCAAATTGAAACCTATATTAACCGTATAACGACCTTGTTAGATATGCTGATGCTGATGGTCAGGCTTCAAACCGTTCGTGAGCTACCTAAATCGGCCATTGATCTTGGAACACTATTAGAACATACACTAAATGGCCTAGAAGCCAATGTTCAGAGCAGTCACCCCTTTCAGGTTCATATCCCAGCAAAGTTACCAATGGCAATGGGTGACTCAGACCTATTAGAACAGGCTCTTCATGCCGTCATTGATAATGCCTGCCGATTCAGTCCCGAAAACAACCCCATTCATATTTCTATGGGAACATCTGATGAAATGATATGGGTAGATGTAGAGGATCATGGGACTGGTATTTGCCCAGAAACGTTGCCACATATGTTTAAAACATTCTGGCGAAAAGATACCGCACATAGCACTCCGGGGTTAGGGCTAGGGCTACCCATTACCAAACTAATTTTGCAACAACATAATGGTTCGATCAACGTGTTGCAGACTTCAGAACAAGGGACGACCTTCCGTATTGAATTACCGATTGCGCCGTAGCGGGGGTGAGTAGGGGCGGGTGGGCTCTTACAAATAAAAAAGCCCGATCTAAAATCGGGCAACATAAAGGTGTTGGATGACTACTTAGCGGGCCTGTGTCGGGCGGGCTTCTAAGGTCACTGGCACAACCAGTTCAACACCATCACGGATAATAGTCACATCTACCACATCCCCTGGGCGGGTAAAACTAGCTAAGTAACCAATCAATTCTTCGATAGTGTGAATTTCAGCACCATTAATGGCCGTAATAATATCGCCACCCACAACATAGGGAACACCGTCTACACTTTGGCGTTCATCACTACCGCGTAAACTTGCATTGGAGGCAGGGCTATCATTGCTAACACGATTGATCAGCACACCCCGTACATCACGCGGTAACTCAAGGATGGTTTGTAAATCCAGATTAATGTCACTACCGCTAATCCCAATCCATGTATATTCATATTCACCATTGGCGATTAATTCAGGGATAACGCGGCTCACAGCATTAGAGGGCACCGCAAACCCGACGCCAGAGTTAGCGCGCGTTTCTGAGAAAATCATCGTATTGACGCCAATGACTTCGCCATTCATATTCAGGAGTGGCCCGCCGCTGTTGCCGGGATTAATGGCGGCATCGGTTTGGATCATATTGGCTAAGGAGAACCCGCTTTCGATCCGATTCGCGCGCCCAACCGCACTTACAATGCCGGTAGTCATTGTCCATGTTTGCCCAAACGGGTTCCCAATGGCAACCGTGCCTTCACCAATGCGGATGTCATCAGAATTCCCCAAGGTGACAGGAATCAAAAATTCCTTTGGTACATCCTCTACGCGGATAACCGCCAAGTCGCTATCGGCATCAGTGCCAACAATTTCAGCACGGGCTTGTAAGCCATCAATAAAGGTCACGGTGATGCGGCTCGCGCCGTCCACTACATGGAAGTTGGTTACAATATGACCATCGGTATCATAAACAAATCCAGAGCCAAGCCCAGAGTCCGCAAAATTATCACCGTTCATCGTGACCGCAATGAACACTACAGACGGGCTTACGGTTTCATATAAGGTTGGCAGATCAACATCTTGGTAGGGGGCATTGATGGCGGGAGTGGTGGCCTCATCGGCAGCAAAACCAATCGAGGCTCCACTGGTGACCACCATTACGGTTAAAACAAGGGTTACAATCAGGCGTTTCATCGAAGTTTCCTTATTACGAGTCAAATTTTTCCAATCGTATCACCTTTTTGTATATAGTTTGTTGGAATAGCCTTAACCAATCCTGAGAAATTAAAAACGCCGCTAGGAACCCCTAGCGGCGTTTTGGATAGATAGTGTCTAATCTTGACACTATCTAGGGTATATAAAATAGGTCTTAGCCTTCGAGATCGTCGTAGAGTTCGTTGGCAGCTTCTTCGAGTTCAGCGGCTACGTCTTCTACGGGTAAGCCATTGGTGGTCACATCAGCAACCGCTTCACCAATCACGCCACGCAATGCGCCATAGCTCAAGAGTGGTGGGCTGGTGTAGACATTAACATCAGGGCTACTAACCAGTGCATTTGCCGCAGCAAAGAATGGGTTTTCAGCTTCAAAGTCAGTTAAGCTAGCAGCAGCGTCTAAGTCAATGGGGAAGTAGCTAGTAGCTTCTGTCCAACGGATTTGTTGTTCAGTTTCAGACAAGTATTTGATGAACAACCAGCTAGCAACTTCTTCAGCAGGGGTTGCAGGCACAACGATCACGCTAGGCACAAATACTTGAATGGTTTGGTTGCCTTCGGTGTAGGGGGTGGTGGTCACAGTCCATTCGGTTTCGTAACCAGCGTCAGCCATACCACCTAGGATGAAGGGGATACCAGCAGAGCTACCCAAAGCCATGGGGTTCAAACCAATAGCGAAGTCGTCGGTGTTACCAAAGCGGCTGTCGGGCACATAAGCACAGTCATTGTTGTAGAGGTCAGCATAGAGTTGCAACGTGGCGATGGCTGCTTCACTAGTGAAGTTATAGCGACCTTCTTCAGCATCAAAGATGGTGCCACCGAAACCAGCCAAGAAACTCTCAAAGTTGCTGGCATCTGGTTTGATGGGGTAACCGTTGATGTCGTCAGCAGCAGCAGCCGCACAAGCAACTTCAACAAAAGCTTCTGGAGAACTGGGCAATTCTTCGTAACCCAATTCAGCTAACATAGAGATGTTCACAGAAAGCACATTGGCAGAAACCTGATTTGGCCATGCCAACCGTGCGCCATCATATTGAGGGAATACATTAGCATTAAGAATCGCTTGGTTTTTACCCGCTAATTCATCTTCACTGTAACCCCATTCGCTAGCGATGAGGGGGTTCAAGTCCAATGCTGCATCGTCAATGAAGTAGCTAGCCGCATCATTTTGGAAACCACTGACCAAGTTAGGGGTTTCGCCAGCGATGATCGCTGCATTCATAGCTTCACGGATTTCACCATAGCCACCTTGATTGAGACCTTCAACCGTAATGCCGTATTCATTGGTTTCGTTGAATTCAGCAATCAACGCGTCCATGGTTTCTAATTGAGCGCCACCGTTGTATTGATGCCACCAAACAATGGTGGTGCCATCAAGTTCAACACCGGCATAGGGGTCGTCTTGAGCATTTACGTTGAGAACGGTAACGGCAACCATTGCCATGACCAAAACCAAGAGAGCAAATTTACGCATGATAATGTGTAACTCCTTAAATATGTTCGTTTTTTGTACAGCGTTTGCTTGGCACAGTCCCTCATACCAAGCGGTCTAGCTTTCATACGTCGGAACTTCCGACGGAGGGTGCAATATTATTAAATGGGCATCACAACGCGCTAAATGCACCTTATTGATGCAGACTGACAAGATGGTAAGCACTCAACAAACATTATGTAGGGACGGCATATATGCCGTCCGCCACAGGTTTCGGACGCAATGTATTGCGTCCCTACTTATGACAGAGTGCTATCTTGCGCCGTGTAAATTGTTACGATTTTTTCTAAAATTTAACACGCTAGCCCTTCAAACCCGAAGTAGCAATCCCTTCGGTGAATTGTTTTTGAGTAAAGAAATATAGAATTAGGATTGGAATAACCATAATAACCGAAGCCGCCATTTGGAGATGGAAGTCCCCAACGGCATCCGCACTCGTAAATTTTTGTAACCCCACGGCCACAGGACGCCAGTCATCAGTTTGGGTGACCAGCAACGGCCATAATAAAGAGTTCCATGAGCCGATAAAGGCAAAGGTGACCACCGTCATGACCGGCGCACGCGAGAGTGGCAAGACTATTCGCGTCATAAAGGTAAAATGCCCCGCGCCATCAATTTGTGCCGCATCCCAGAGATCGCGTGGGATTTGAGCAAAGAATTGCCGCAACAAAAAGATTGTGAAGGCGCTCGCCATAAACGGAATAGTTTGTGATGGCCATGAGTTAAACCATGCGAACCACTCGCCAAACACGGCCTTACTAAAGCGATCCAACCAGACGACCGTCAAAAAGTTTGGGATCAAAGTCACCACATCAGGGATCATTAAGGTGGTGAGCATAATCGTAAATAAAATATTTTTGCCAATAAATTCCATCCGTGCGAAGGCATAGGCCGCAGGGATGCAGAAAATCAATAACCCAGTGATCGTGATCAAGGTAATGCGGGTGCTATTCCACATATACTGATCAAAGTTGGCGGTGTCCCACGCAGTTTGGTAATTATCCCATTGGGGTTCTTTGGGCAGCACTTCCCCAAATTGCGCCTCCGCTTGGGTCATCACCGAGGCGCTGAGCATCCAAAAGAAGGGCGTCACCATCACTAAGACACCAATCGCCAGCACGATGTAGCTAAAGATCGTACTCCACGGGAACGGCTTGGATGGGGTTTCGATTGGGGTATGGGTAGTCATGGTTGCATTACTCATAAAAAACACTCCGCCCTAATACCCGATTTTGGAAAACAGTAATCACAAGTATCACTCCAAACAGAACAAACGCCATTGCTGACCCATACCCTAAATTGTTGCGAGTGGAGACAGTCTCAAACAAATAGACCCCCACCGTATCAACCGCATCATCGGCGGCAGGTAGGCGCATGATCCAGATTTGGGTAAAAGCTTGAAAGGTTCCGATCACGGCGATCAGAGATAAGAAAAAGGTAGTCGGGGACAGCAACGGCAAGGTAATGTGGCGGAAAATGCGCCATCCGGTTGCGCCATCAATCCGCGCTGCTTCATAATATTCATTCGAGATATTGCCCAAACCCGCCATAAAAATCACGGTATCATAGCCAATATACGTCCATGTCGCCCAGATCATGATCACGACCAGCGCAAGCCCAGGCCCTTCTAACAATTGTGGTAACTCGATTCCCAAAATTAGCTCGTTGATCGGTTTTGGTTCGTTGAGCCATTTTTGCGGATCAATGCCAACAAGCCCCATGACTCGATTAATCGGTGAGGTGTCCCGATTGGAAAAAAAGGTTGAAAACACAACGGCGGTAGCGGCAAACGGGGTAATATAAGGTAAGAAATAGATCACACGGAAAAAGCCTTTGCCATCTTTTAAATTAAATAGCAGATAGGCTAACAATAATCCGAGTGCAAGTTGCACGGGCACTGTCCCGATGACATATAACACCGTGACCCAAAAACCTTGTAACAAATCGTCGTCCGCTTCGGTGATGGCATCAGGTATTTGGCTGACCAATAAGTAGCCACCAACCATCAATAGCAAGGCCGCAAGGCCAAAAAATGCAAATTGCCGATCATCATCCCGCTTAACCGCATACATCCATGTGCGGTAAGCGCTCACTAGCAACACTGCCCCCGCACTAATAAAAATGACATAAGACCAAATGGGCAAGTTTTCTTCGGCGGCGCGGGCATCGGCAATGGCTATCTCAACGGCGTCATAGGTTAATTGGAATAACCACGCCCCACCAAGGACTAAGGCGACCATCAAGCTAAAGCTAATCAACACATCACCAGCGTGACGGTTCCACCACAAAAACGCCACGCTAATGAAGGCCGCTACGATGAACACCAGCAAAAAGTCATTGCCTGCGCTGGTGACTTCAGGAAACCTAAAACTATTTTGAAATTCTTCTAAAAATAAAGTGCGGGAACGTTCAACCGTGCGGGGCAAGCGGCGCGGAACTTCTAAAATTTGTAACAGAAGCTTAAAGAAATAATCAATAAATAATGCGATGGCGATCCCATTACCAAGTGCAGGGAGCAGCATTGCCATGTTTTTGAGGTTGTTTTCGCGCTGCCAATATCGGTAGACAGTTAGCACGCTATATAGCACCAGCCCTATCGCCATCCAAAAGAATAGTACATACGCTAAGTTACCCATCGAATCGGTGTAGTTTTCCATCCCGATATATTCATCAGGAAAACGACGCCAATCGTGTAAGCTCACAAAAAAGGCAAATGATACGGGAAATATCCCAAAAACAAAGATGATTAAGGCGGCGGGAAAGATGAAAAGGTAAGCGGTCAGGTTTTGTAAAACCGTGCGACCTAAACGGGAGTTAAACATGTGGTAACCAAGTTGCTATTCATCGGGCAGGATAATAGCACCTGAAGGTTAAATTTTGTTTAACATTTGCAAAAGATTCTTTTGTATCCGAATGACACCAGCGCAAAATGTCCATAAAACATATACTTACCATTAGTGACTTGCTCGTCTATGCAGAGAGAACCCCATGATCATCCAAAAAAATGACGACATCACCCTTGAATGGTTATCAACTGTTTTAGGGCATTCCGTGACCGCGTTTGATGATGAGGTATCGACGCCGTTTATGTCCGAGGTACACCAGTTGACCCTGACTTATGCACCGAATGCCTCGCACGGGTTGCCACAAAAACTATTTTTAAAAGTTGGTACAGGTAATCACGGGAGTGCCGAAGTCGATTTTTACACTGATCCTGCTAGCCAAGGGTTGCCGATCCCGCAGTGTTACGATGCCCAATATGATCCCAAAGTTGGCTATCATATCTTACTCACCGATTTGACCCTCACCCACGACATCGCCCCGATTGGATTCCCGCCCAGTTATGCCCGTCATCAACTCGCGGTGAAAAGCCTCGCACAAATCCATGCGCGATGGTGGGGCAAGCGAACGGTGACACCCGAACAGGTCAATCAATTTGTGTTTGCGGGGATCACGGCTGAGGACTTAAGCGACTTTCAATCATTCATGGGCGATTGGTTACCCCCTGATCGCGTGGCGGTGTTTCAAAACGTCTTTGCTGCCCATGATCAGATTACCGCGCATCTCCTCAACCGCCCCCTTACCTTGATCCATTCGGATACGCATCCGTGGAACTTCTTATACCCCAAAGCGGATCACGGACAAGCGATCCTTGTGGATTGGGAATCGTATGGCACCGATTTAGGGATTTATGATCTGGCGTATATGATCGGCTTGTGGTGGTTCCAATCGCAACGCGACCGTTTTGAGGTGGAACTGGTCAAGATCTATCACCAGACCTTGATCGAACATGGCGTTACCGGCTATTCATGGGAACACTGTTGGGATGATTATCGCTGGTGTGTGTTGCGTTGTTTGATCATGCCGATCTTTTGGTGGCAGCGCGGCGGTTTGCCCCCTGAATTATGGTGGACACGCCTCGAAAAAATTTATCTGACGATCCATGATCTGGATTGCCTTGCGTTGATTGAATGACATCCCACCGTAGGAACGGCAACCATGGGCGCCCGTCACAAATATTATTAGGCGGGAGCGCTGTAGCACATACGCATTAAGTTAAGGGATTTTTGATGATCTTTTAGACATTGATGGAGCAAAACCACCACCTAAAATTCTCAAAATTACCTCGTAGGGGAGGGTTTGCAAACCCTCCCTTACATAAGAGGTTCTTAGCTTAACGCCAATGCGCTGTAGCACTCCCCTACAGAATATGGCGTATGATCGATTCAAAAACCGCAGTCTCACCCCTGCGGTTTTTTGTTGCCCATTACATCAGGTATCGCCTATACTGTTTATCATACTGTTGAAAATAGAGGTATCATCATGGCAAGCGTCAAAATGATTACACAATTATCAACCGATGTTGAACAACCGGATACGCCCTATGACAAATACTATGATTATTTTTTGGATGTCGAAACCGATGATGGCCTCACCACCCGTATTGAGGTGAATACCCACACCACCGGTGGGTTTCAACTCATGAAGTGGAAACTGATTGAAAAGCATGGGACGCCTTGCGTCAAAGTATTTTTGCAAATCAGCGCAATGGGGCACGATCTGGATCAATGGGTGACCTATGATCTCACCACAGGGGAGCGCTATAAAAAATAAACTGCCTGCATGGCGGGCAGCAATTGTGCAGAAGATACTATTCACGGATGCACCATAACCCCATAAAATGACAAATCCATATATTGAGGAAGGACATCCCGCAATGAACACCTATGAGATTCAACAAAACCTAACGCGCCTTGTACCCCGTTTAAATCTGAAAGGTGTCAATAAATCGGATCGGGTGGCCTTCATCAATCGTCTTGAAACGCTTTTGCCCACCATTTTTGAAACCCTTTATGCTGTCTATGGTGACCGTTACGACTTTTATTATCATCTGGAAGCCACCCTACAAGTTGCTGCCGATGCTTACCGCGACCGTAACAAAACGCTCAAAAAAGTGGACAAAGAACGCGAAGCCAACCCCTTATGGTTTCAGTCTGAGCAAATGGTGGGGATGCAATTGTATGTTGATCTGTTTGCCGGCGATCTCAAAAAACTACATGATCGGCTGCCCTATTTAGAAGAATTAGGCATTACCTATCTCCATGTGATGCCACTTTATAAAGTGCCCGAAGCCAACAGCGATGGCGGCTATGCGGTCAGTAGCTTCCGTGAGGTCAATCCGAAGTTTGGCACAATGGCAGACTTACAAGCGTTTGGCGACGCTTGCCGCGAGCGCGGTATCAATCTAGTCCTTGATTTTATCTTCAACCATACCAGCAACGAACATACATGGGCAAAACTAGCGCTGGCAGGCGATCAAACCTATCAAGATTACTATTATATGTTCCCCGACCGTCAAGAACCCAACCAATATGAGGAACACTTGCGCGAGATCTTCCCTGACTATGCCCCCGGCAGCTTTAGCTATAACCCTGAACTCGAACGCTGGATCTGGACAACCTTTTACCCCTTTCAATGGGATCTCAACTATCGTAATCCTGAAGTCTTCACCGCTATGTTGGGCGAAATGCTATTCTTAGCCAATAGTGGGGTCGATATTTTGCGCTTGGATGCGGTCGCCTTTATCTGGAAACAAAAAGGCACATCCTGCGAGAACCTGCCCCAAGCCCATTGGATTATTCAAGCCTATAATGCCTTGGTACGCCTCGCTGCACCGGGCATGGTCTTTAAATCTGAAGCCATCGTACATCCTGATGAGGTGGCCAAGTATTTTGGGGAAGGTGACCGCGCTGGCGAAGAATGCCCCATTTCATATAATCCCACCCTGATGGCGCTACTCTGGGAAACCCTCGCCACGCGAGAAGTTAAACTCCTCGAATATTCCATGCAACATCGCTTTGAACATCCCGAAAACTGTGCATGGGTTAACTATATTCGTAGCCATGATGACATCGGTTGGAGCTTTGCCGATGAAGATGCGTACGCCTTACATATGAACGCCTTTGACCATCGCTTATTTTTGAATCAGTTTTATACCAATGACTTTGACGGGAGTTTTGCCAAAGGTGTACGCTTCAATTTTAATCCTGAAACGCTTGATGCCCGTATTTGCGGTATGTTAGCCTCATTAGCTGGTTTAGAACAAGCCCAAGAGGAACAAGATGACGAGCTATTAACGCTTGCCATTGGACGCATCAAATTATTATACGGCGTCATCATGAGTATGAGCGGTATTCCCCTAATTTATGCGGGCGATGAACTCGCGATCACGAATGACTATAATTACACTTCTGACCCTGACAAAAATTTAGATGATCGCTGGGTGCATCGGGTGGCCTTAAGTGATGACCGCCTGCAACAACGCACCGATACCAGCACACCCACCGGTATGATCTACCAATCGATTCACCAGATGATCCAAGTCCGCAAACAAAATCCGATTTTTAGCGGCGTCAATACCAGCATCATCCATGCCAATAACCCGCATGTCTTTAGTGTGATACGCTGGCGCGATCAACAAACCTTTTTGGGAATCTTCAACTTTAGCGAACACTACCAAGCCCTGAACTTGGTGCGTTTTAAAGTCCAAGGGTTACCAAGCTTGTTAACGGATGCGCTCACAGGTGAAAAAATCGCGCTCACAGGCACCTATAACCTGCAACCCTATCAATTTTTATGGTTGATGAACGAATAATTTGCTTCAATACAAATAGCCTCCTTCAGGAGATTTCCAGACTTGCTAGCCCAATGTTTTAAGCGTCGGATAAAGGGCTTCTTACATCAAGCATATTGCATATCGGTGTACAATTATAGTATACATAAATTAAAGTGAGGAACTTAAAATGACGGTTACACCGATCCTAAATACAGATGCCTATGAACTGGTATACCATGTTGAAAATAAAATTGTTCAGCATACCCTCAAAGCAGGGATTAATGATCCTGACATATCAGATGTGCATAATGGGGAAACGATCACCAAATGGCAACGTCTGTTAACGGTTGGCACAGATGTGTTGGTTGAACATGGCGCTACCAAATGGATTTCTGATAATCGTGTGCAACAAGTGGAATTACAAGACGTTGATCAACAGTGGATCATGAATACATGGTCAAAACGTGTGATGTCTGTAGGGTGGAAATATTGGGCGTTAGTTGTGCCAGAATCCGTCGTTAGTGCCAGAAACACCGCCCAATTCATTGAACTCTTTCATGGCTATGGGGTGTGGGTAACCGTCTATAGCGATATGGACAAAGCGATGACATGGCTGGTTAATGTGGATAAATAACTACCTAATGTTCGTTTCAAAAAGTTATATTCATCAGTCGTGATATAACATCTTAGAATTTGGAATACACTACCAGTATGGGATGGTTTGAGAAAAAACCATCTCGCACAACTTGGACGAATATCCCTCAGTAAAACTCCATTAAAAACAATTTGTTGACACCTTAACCAGAACTGCCTTATAATGTGACTGTATCGTTTAATAAGTCCCACTCTAGGAGGCGAATATGACACAAGTGAAGATGACTCCCCAAGTGACAATTCGCACACCGTTGGGATGTGGTGCTTAACCTCTTTTTTTGAGCGATTGCTCTCAATTCCCTGTTTTTAATCAATAATCTATAACGCGGTGTGCGAACGTGTCATGTTCTGATCTGGAATATGGGCATTGCTGCCTGTGTTGCCGCTTATATTGCAATTGAACCAAAACCATAAAAACAGGAAATACCAACGTTGAGTTACCAACATTATTTTGAAGATTACGACGACTACGAAGCTGCATTTGATCCGATGACGACGGATCGCCAAGAACGCCGTAAGCGTAAACCCAAAGCCCGCCATGCCCCTAAAAAAACCGAAGCGGCGATCATTGATGATCTTGTTGATGATGTACAAGGGTTAGAAGGTGGGTTTGTGACCACCTATCAACCCGCCCAATATGAAGAAGGCTGGTTGCTTTCCTCATTACGCGCCTTTTATGATCGTGCGTTGATCACGGATGTGCTTTCGGTGGTGAAAGGTGGTAAAGAGGCGAGTGTCTACCGGTGTGCTGCCCATGAGAGTTTAGATGTTGAATACATCGCCGCCAAAGTGTACCGCCCACGGATGTTTCGGCAATTAAGAAATGATCATACCTATCGCGAAGGGCGGGCAATTCTGAGTGACAGCGACCATGTGCGCGGTTACGACTATCGGATGGAACGTGCTATCAAAGCAGGGTCGTCATTTGGGCAACAAATGTCCCATGAATCTTGGATTCTACATGAATACCAAACACTCGAAAATCTCTATAAACTGGGGGCCGATATTCCGCGTCCATATGCCGCTAGCGAAAATTCGATTTTGATGACCTATCTAGGTGATGAGCACTTACCCGCCCCAACGCTTAATGATGTGTCATTAGATGCCGATGATGCCAAACGCCTTTTGCATCGTGTGTTATATAACATTGAATTGATGCTCAAACATGATCGCATTCATGGTGACCTTTCCGCCTATAACATTTTGTATTGGAATAGCGATATTTGTTTGATCGACTTTCCACAGGTCATCAACCCGGCACAAAACTCGCAAGCAAAAGAGATCTTACAACGTGATGTGACACGGGTCTGTGAGTATTTTGCACGGCAAGGGGCTGAAGCTGATCCAGTGAAGATTACCAAGGGGCTGTGGGCAAGTTATGTTCATGATTCAGCCGCCGACCGTTTAATGCAATATGCCACCGATCACATTGAACCGGATTTGGATGATGACGATGATGATTTTGATGAGGATGCGTAGCGTTTATCATCATTGTGTAGGGGAGTCCTACAGGGCTCCCGCTTGTCGTTTACCGAAAGCCACCATTGGCATGGATCACTTGTCCCGTGATCCATGCGGCATCCTCGCTACACAGTAAGGAAACGGCATTGGCAATATCGTCGGGGTGCCCAACGCGCCCTAACGCGGTGCGCTGGGTAAAGTCTTGCGCTAAATCCTCGGTGATCCAACCGGTTTGGGTCGGCCCCGGCACAATTACGTTAACCGTAATACCTAAGTACCCGAGTTCTTGCGCCGCCGCCCGACTGTAGGATTCCAAGGCCGCTTTGCTAGCACCATACGATACCTCGCCGGGGAACCCTGCCGCCCCGCCTGTACTAAGATTGATAATGCGCCCCCACCCACTGGTATTACGTTTCGCTAGTTCGACCATCAGCAACACCGCCGCACGGCTATTGACTGCAAAATGAAAATCATGACTGGCTGCTGTAAACAAATGATGTTGACGATATGCTTCTTGGGTATGGTCTTCATCGGTGGCTTGTGGGCGTAGCATGTCAACTTTCCATGCGGCGGCATTATTCACCAATATATGCGGCGCTCCCCCAAATGCTGTTTCAACGTGATTCATTAAAGTAGGGATATTTTCAGGTTTGGCGAGATCAATTTCAACCATCTCGGCTTGACCGCCTGCGGCGCGAATCGCATCGACAACCGCGCTTGCATCGGTAGCCCGTTGTGCATCATGGAGCGCTTGCCCTGCTTTGTCGGTTGGGGCGTCGGGTGGCATATGGTTGGGGAGCCGAAAATAGCTGATCAAAACAGCGCAATTTTGCGCGGCTAGCTTTTTGGCAATCGCTGCACCAATTCCCTGATTCGCGCCCGTGATGAGGGCAATCGGTTGTTTTGGTTTTACGGACATATCAACGGAACCTTTCTTGGTTAGGCTTGATAAATATCGCCGTAGGGGAAGGTAAAAGCAAAGCTATACCAGCGTTGATAATGTTGGAGAGGTTGTTCAATGGGTTTAAGGTTGCCATCGGGATCATACAAAACAGCATCTTGTAGGGTGTCACCATTGTCTAACTTCAAGACCTCACCCCGCCATTCTGCGCTTTCAGCATCCACATAATACGCATGTGGATCGCCTGTAGTCGGGCATATATAAACGAGTAGGTGGCGATCATTCATGGTATCGATTACAAAATTATCTGCCATGTTTAACCAACGAATCGGGTAAAACCGTTTTTGCGCAGGGGTGATAACACCAATACCCGCTTCTAAACGTGGTAGCCGCCCATCTTCTTGCCCTATTGTGGCTTCCGTTTCCGCGTCAAACATTAAAGTAGGATCGTTGTGTAGTTTTGTGATTTCCCCCCGGATAGCCTGAATGGGTTCCGGTAGCGGGGTTTGCATCAAGACGGCATCAGGATAGGCAGTATGCGCTTGTTCAATCGTCATGTGGCGCAACATTTGGAGCAATGGCAATGTTTTACCGTTTAATTCACCATGCAAACAAGTCCCCGTCATATGATGCCAAATAGATTTGGTTTCTTCATCTTGTAAGAGCGTCATGCCGTTATAAACACCCGTCGCCATAAACTGATATGGCTTGCCGTCTATGATGGGTGAAAAGCAACTGCCCGCATTGCAGATCAAACAAAATGAAAATAACCACGGCGTATCATTGAGTGTGCCTTGCACCGTATGATAGTAAGCCATCGGTAGCAAATCCACCACTAGCGGCGTATCCTCAATGGTGGTGACCAAACACCGATCACTTGGGTGAATCTGTTGATTGCTGATTGCCTCTGTTAAAGGAATCAGAGTGGGATTGTGTAGCGTAGGGACAAACGGTTCATCAAGCACCAAGGCGCGGTTGACATCAAAATTTTCTGGCATGGTAGACCTCCGACACACTATATAAATCAATCAAATTCAGTGTAGCATAGATAGACTGTGATGATCGGCATATGGTTCCAACCATACAGCAAGTTCTTAGCTCGGTGTAAGGGTTTGGTAAGAAATGTTTATGTTGAAGTATTACGGGAAAAGAAAAATGCAAACAATTAAATTACTAGATGTGGTTGCCCTTGTAGATGATCACCCCGAGCACAACTTATTACGGGGGCAAGTCGGAACCGTCGTTGAAGGACTTGCCCCGCAAATCTGTGAAGTTGAATTTAGTGATACGCACGGCAGAGCCTATGCCATGCGCACCTTACGCGCTGAACAATTGATGCTTTTACACTACGCCCCCAACAATAATCACCACACATGATCCTGTAGATACTGAATCCGCTCCATTGTGATCGGGATGAAGTTCGGGAAGTCTTTCATATCCAGTTCCTCGGCATAAAGGATGAAATTCAGCAAGCTCAAGCGCCGTATAAGCATATGTGTTTCTAATTCTCCTGCATACCGTTCAGGGAAGGGCGCAACCGTTTCATAGCCACGTTTAAAGCCTGCTAGCAGATCGTCATAATGCTCATCAAACCGATTGTAATACAGCGTGACCCCTATATCCTGAATAGGAAAAGCGATCATGATGTCCTCAAAATCAATCGGGGTGATGGTGCTCCGATTGATCAATACGTTCCATTGATGCAAATCGCCGTGTAAGAGTCGTGCCTGATCTCGATTCTGGTACAGCGTGTCAATCTCAGCAGCGACTTTATGGTAGGCCATTTCGCTCTGTTGGCGTTGATGCTCCGTGAAGTGGTGTTGATGCGCAGCATCAAATAGCACGCAATCATCTTTAAATGGAAACACACTATCATAGATCGGTAAATTTTGGATTTGTCGCTGCGTGGGGTTCACCCCTGCCTGATGCAACTTGGCAGATAGTTCCCCCAAGCGTGTCCATGTTTCAGGTGAGCGTCGATCCGCAATCATCTTGCCATATACCCATGAATAAATGCAACAATGGCGCGGTTGTGGCACGCCCGCATCTTCAACCGTGATCACCCATTGCCCATCACGGGTTTTAACGGGGATCGGAACCTGAATATCGGTATTGTGGCGCAAGGTGTTCAACCAATCCATTTCGATGTTGACGTGTGTTTCACCATGTCCCGAATCAGGCAACCCCACACGCATCACATATGATTGTCCGGTAGTGGTATCCAAGCGAAAAATGCCATTCATCTCATTGGTTAATGAACGAATGCGCGTTACATCCAGATCATAGTGAGTGAGGGCTTTGTCTACGAGTTTGCGCAGGCGTCGCCCTTTGCCGCGTATGGTCAGGTCGAGATAGGGTTTCATGAGCAGTTAATCCAGTGTAGGGAGCGTAAAATAAAAGAGATTACCATCGCTATCGGTATTTTTTTCAACACCGACTTCGCCGCCGAGTTTGGAGACAATCCGCTGTACAATCGAAAGCCCCAATCCGTGCCCGTCTATACTCGCATGTTGTTCGAGGCGCGTGAATTCAGTGAATAGTCGATTGCGGTCGGCTTCTTGTAGTGGTTGCCCATTATCTTTCACCCAATAGCGAATGTTACCATTGGTTAATGCTGTGGAGCCGACTTCAACAACAGGCGGGGAACCGCCATATTTTAGGGCGTTACTAAGGTAGTTCACCCAAATTTCCTCTACCCAAGGGGCATAGCCTTTGCCATGTATCCAATTGGAGGGGGGGATGACGGTGGCTTGGGTCGCTTCAATATGGGGATCAAGGCGAGCAATGGCATCCATAAACACCTGCCCCATATCAATAACTTTCATTTCGACCATATCTTGATCACGAACGCTAGAGAGTAGCAATAGATTATCAATGATGGATACCGTCTTTTCAGCATTACGGTTAATGGTCGCTAGATACCGCTCAATTTTTGCATCATCCATTTGTTGATGAGCCATTTCCAGTTGTCGGGCATAGCCTTTGATAATCCCGATTGGATTCTTAAGGTCATGGGCAACCGTATGCGCATAGGCATCTAATTCGATAAGGGCTTGTTTGCGCTCGGTGATGTCATACAACATGATGATCCGCCCCGCTAATTTACCCCGTCGATTGGTGAGGGGCATTAGTTGTAATTCATAGTGTTGCCCTTGTGAGGTAATCTCTGTGCGGGTGTTTTGAACATCCCGAAACCGTAAGATCAGGTCTTGTTGTTCTGGGAAGGCGTCAAGCATGGTTTTGCCAACGGCATCATTGTTTTTTTTGTTTAGGATTTCTTCTGCGGCGGGGTTCATATCCATGACATGGTTTTCCATATCGATCAAAATAACCCCACTCTGTACACCCCTAAACACAAGGTCGTGGGCAACGGGTTGCACATCAAAAATGCGGTAGCGTGTCATCGCCAGTAAAAACAATATGCCTGTCATAATATAGCCGATACTGGTTGGATCGTGAGGGCCAATAATTTCGAGGTCAATGATAACAAATAGAATATTCATCAGCGTGGGGGTAGCAACCCCCAACAGTAGCATGGTGATCTGGCCACGATACAAATTAGGATGCCGTAACACTGAGGCGGCTAAAAGGGCTGAACCACCGATAACCACGGCGTATCCATAGACAACCCATAACCAAAACAGGCCATGAACCTCAAAATTGATGTGTTCGTAGCGTCCATATTCGATGATACCTGTCGGGGAGTGAAAACCGCCATGCCAGCGTGAGGTAAACATGATGACATAAAACAGAATGGGGCCAATCGCCATTGCAATATAGGTGCGGCGGGTTAACCAACGATCATAGGTACTATACCCAATGGTGTATGTACCCCAAAAGTAAACCACAGCCATAACACCCAAATATTGAATATTGATTGCCCAATAAGCAAATTCTACTGTGGTTGCCATGGCTTGTAACGCTGGGCCTAATGCCCACAAAGATGCAAAAATCATTGTATAGGCAAGATGTTCTGCGCCACGGGCGGGGCGCATTTGCCATGCCTTCCACCCAATAAACCATGAGATCACCATACCAATGGCAAAAAGAATAATAATGGGAGGGTATTGGAAACTCATTTAACCGCCCTAAAATAGTATTTCTCTCATTGTAACGCGTATTGCTATTTTTTGCGTAAAACGCTTGGTTAGCCCCAGGGCGATTGCATCAAATATGGTCTAGTATTTTCTCAAGAAATGTGGTGTCCCACCCCGCTTTGAAGCGTTTGGTGCGAATACTGCCCTTAGACGGGTCTTTTTTGAGAATATTGAGTGCAAACTGTCGCAAAATAGCCATGTTTTGAGCCGCATCGCCCATTCTGACGCGCGAATCATCTTCCCGAAAAATAACATCCAGTACCCAATGCAAGCTATTTTCGACCGCCCAATGATAACGTGTTGCCATTAAGAGTCTTTCAGCGTCAGGCGGCAAACTGCTAATGTAATAGGCCGTTTGTGACTCAACTTTGCCCTTGAATCTCCGCTCCCGTCGTACCCGAATGATGGTTTTGAGGTCAGCCCAACCTTGATAATTGCGAATGTAGTCAAAGGCTAATGGGTCGCTAATAGCCCAACATTCTCGAATCTCAATGCGCCCATGTCCCTTGTTAACCGTCTTGGCATAGGTGCTGGTCATGTCAGCAAATTGCACATGGTCAGCATAGGCAAACCAATCTTGTAAATCCATATGGAGATTGCCTTGGTTATCTTTGACACGCAAGACATAGTCCGCTTTTTCATCACGGATGGCTTGCGCAATCTTGGTTTGGGCACCCATCGCATCAAGGGTCACAAGACAACCCGAGACGTCTAAAACCCGCAATAATTGCGGAATAGCCGTGATTTCATTCGATTTGGCGTCTGTTTTCCACTGTCCAAGCGCAATACCGCTCTCACTGGCCCACGCATTGACCATATGAATCGCTTCTTTCCCGATGCCTTTGTCATGGCTACGGCGAACCGTTTTGCCATCAATGGCAATCACTTGGCCTTTGGTGACCCGAAACACATCCTCTACCCAACGCATAAAACTGGTCTGAAAGGTGTCCGCATTTAACACCGCAAAAAACCGTCCAAATGTGTCGTGGGATGGAATCCCATTCGGCAACTCAAGGAAGCCACTTAACCACTCTTCTTTTGCGTTCCCAAAATTCTCGACATCCACCCATGTTTCCGCTCCGGCGATCATCGCACACACGCCGATCACGATGATGTCTATTAAACGATGATCACAGCGACCAGCTACGCGCGGATCTTCAATATTACGAAAATGGGCGATTAGGGTGATTTCTTCTTCTGACATGGCAACCTCCTTGAACGAGGTTACTATTATCCCTTATCTTTTATTTTGATGCGATTGCCCTGTGGTTAGCCCGCAGCGATCATCCGTTGCGCCACCAAATGCGACGCCGCCATAATCGAGAGCATCGGATTAATACCGGCGCAGGTTGGCAAAATACTACCATCGGCGACAAACAGATTTTTGACCTCATAGCTTTCACCGTTCGGGTTTAAGGCACCTTGTTCCGGTGTTCCGGCAATCCGACAAGAGGACATCTGATGAGCGCTAAATAATGAAAAGGCGTTTGGCTTGAGCCCGCGCTGTTGAACTTGATACGCATAGCCATCAATGGTTTGCTCCCCGCCGCGCTCATAACAAATAGTATTATTGTGTGGGCTAAAAATCCGTTGTGCGCCCGCTGCCTCTTGGATGTGAATCCCTTTCATAATACCCCGCAACAGGTGTTTTGCATCATATTTATGGAGTTGGTATTTAATGCGGGGGCGGCCATCTTTAAGTGTGGTGACCGTGCCACCATACCGATCGCGGGTGAGGATAATAAAGGTGGCAAACTTCCGCGCCACGCGCATCATGTCGCGGTGCTGTTTGCCCGATTGCCACGGCATCGCCAAGGCCATTAACCCCGGTTGAATGGCGGGGGTTTCGATCCAATAGCCATAGCCTTCATGATAGTTCAACTCTTCCTTATAGTAACGGGTCATTGGGGCGCCTTGCCACGGGGTGATGTTTTCATCATATTCCCCCAAGACCACCGATACTGGATGCAAAAAGAGGTTTTGCCCAATCTGTGGATTTTGCAACCCTGAGCGGTGCAATAATGCGGGGGTATGAATCGCACCGGCGGCGACCACCACACGCTTGGCTTTGATGGTTAATTGATGTTGTTTGCCATTTTCATCCGTAACGGTTCCAACTGCCCCTGTTGCCACACCATGTTGATGGGTCACGCGATCAATATGGGCTTTAACAACAATTTTTGCGCCTCGTTGGTAAGCATCCTGTAGGTAGGTTTTCATGGTGCTTTGTTTTGCGCCAAAGGCACACCCCATGTTACAAAACCCGCAATCCTCACAGCCTTTAACATTGCGTGCAATCACATGCACAGGTTCCCCGAGCGCTTGGCAGCCTCGCTCTAAGCGGGTATTTTGTCCATTCGGAATGCTTTCATCCGTATTGACGTTGATACGGTGGCTGACAGCATCCAAACTATGTTGAAATTCTTCACCAGCTGCCCCTGTAAACCCAAAATCATGTTCCCATTGATGCAAAACATGGTCAGGGGTACGGAACGACCCCATCCAATTAACGGTTGTACCACCACCGAGGGTGCTGCCTGCAAAAATACTGATGCTGGCATCTTCCGAAGCAAGCGCGGCGGATTTCTCGTATAGGCTTTGGTGGCTTTCAATTTCGTGTCCTGTGAAGTCACGCTCCGCCACATAATCACCTTTTTCAACGATCATCACTTCATACCCCGCAGCGCTGAGTTCACCCGCCACCACGCCCCCGCCTGCGCCTGAGCCAATAATTAATACATCTGTGGTCAGTGTTTGATCCTGATCAACGGTGAGTGGTTGAATCGGTTTAGGCTCATCAGATTGAACCCCCGGTGCGCCGCTAAAATCAATCGCCTCCCATGCAGGGTTCGGTTGCTCATCTGGCATCAGGGCATAGGTGGTGTAGAGCGTTAACCGCTTGACGCCTTGAAACGCTTCACGTGCTTTGGCTAATGGGCTATTGCTCCATGCCCGCAACACACGGGTACGCTCCTCAAGCGACATATCACTAAAGGATTTCCAAACACCAATTGCCGCTCCGTTCACGGGGGCGAATTCCAACACACGGAAAAACTGACGTAACTCATCTAACTTATCCGGATCAATAATTTCTTCAAGCTTTTCATCTAAGGCATCAGCCACTTGCAACTCAGCAGCACTGAGCGCGAGCAAAGAATCAGACGCCGCTAATTTGGGGGCGAGCGTATCACAAATAAGTTCTAAGGTATGGCGTTCGTTGGATGGCAACATAATATTATTCGATCATCAACTTTGGACATCAATATATTACCCATAGTGTACTGCATTTTTCGTGTTGGTGTTTGTAACTCAAGAAAGTTTCTTAATTCACGTGTGTTTGGGATAAGCGCTTTCAAGTGTATTGTTCTCAGAGTTTTGCCCTGAAACCCGCGAACATTGAAAAGTTAGACCAAACGGTTAAAGTTTTACTCAACTTTTTGCCTAAAAAATCGTGGGGAACGGGGCAGATCCCCGAAAATGGACATTCGTTCATTATGTGTTTTGGTCAAGCAAATTAGGCATTTCTTAAACTGAATTGACGTTAATTCGGAATAGACCCTATATGGTGGATCATGCGGACTATGCGCATTACGCCTGTCATACACCATTAGGCTAGCATACAAAGATAATCAACAGGAGATTCACTCAATGGAACAATTAGCAGAATTACTGACCACGCCCCCCACCGCACGGCGTGTTAACCAATTTCGTGCCTATTATGATGGTGACCACCCCACACGCCTATCCGAACGGCAACGTGAATTTTTGAATGGGAGCCGCCCCTTTGCCATCAATTATTGTCGGTTGGTGGTCGATGCAGTGGTAGAGCGCCTCAAGGTGATCGGGTTTGCCGATGCCGCCCCCACCACCCAAGCATGGTTACATCAGCTATGGCAGCAAACCCGTTTAGATGCGATTAGCAAAACAGTACATCTGGCAACTGTGCGGGATGGCGAAGCCTTTTTGATGCTTGATTATGATGCACTAGCCGGGCATCCGCGCTTTCATGTCAATTTTATGGATGATGGCACCAGCGGCGTGCAGATGTGGTATGATGCTGATGGCAATGCACAATATGCCCTAAAACGCTGGCGGACTGCCGATGCTCAACGTGCCACGCTCTACTATCCTGATCGTATTGAACGTTACATCCTCAGCGCGGACGACACTGACTGGCAACCGTATACTGCTGATGGCGCACCGTTCCCCATTCCGTGGGTGGATGCTAGTGGAACACCATTAGGCATTCCCGTAATCCATTTTCGGAACCGTGACCAAGGGTTTGTGCGTGGCACATCCGAATTAGTGGACATGTTGCCGCTCCAAGATGCGCTCAACAAAACCTTATTAGACCTGATCGCCGTAGCGGATAAAAACGCCTTTCCATTATTTGTGGCGTCGGGGTTCCAAGTGCCAGAAGATATGAGCATTGCGCCCGGTTCCTTGATCCAAATCCCTGCGCAATTAGACGGCACGCCTGAGTTTAAGGTGATTGCCGGCGCAGCATTGCATAACTTTATTGAGGTCTTGCAACATCTCGTGATGGAGATTGCGCGGGTTAGTTCAACGCCGCTTTCACGCTTTCAAGCCAGTGGGCAAGTTGCGGCAGAAGGCACCCTCAAACAACAAGAGGCAGGTTTGATCGCCAAAGTGGAGCATAAACAAGTGACCTTGGGCAATGCGTGGGAAGATGCTATGCAATATGCCATCCGTCTACAAAATACGTTTGGCTCACGGATGTATACCCCACCTGCTACACTATCGACATTATGGACACCCGCCGCCCCACGTAGCGAACAAGACCACTTGCAATTGTTGTTGCTGAAAGCACAATTGGGCGTTCCTGTGGATGTGCTGTTAGCCGAAGCGGGGTATGCCGCCACAGAACAATCCACCATTCCCGACCCCGATCTTGAGATGGCAGAATAACTGCCCATCCTTTCTCAGGGATGGTCAACAAACCATCCCATGCGTGTCAAGTTAAGCATCATAAGCTTCCCAAAATTGAAAATGTCGAGGATGCTGAATGGATTTATCCATCTGACATCGAGAGAGTGCGCGCTGTAAAGCGCGGAAGGTATGTTGCAAAAGTGAGTGCCTATACAGCGAATTTGCCCACTGCCAAGCAAAGGCTTTTAAAGCCGGTAAAGCTTGCAACAACGAGCGTCGCCACTGGTGCCAACACATGACAATAAAAAACCAATGGGTGACAATAGCGGCTAAGAGTTTGGCATAAATTTCACACAATAAGCGGTGCGGATGGGTGGTTTGCCATTCATCAATGTGTAACCCTTGCTTCCAGAGTTTGAATAAGCACTCGATCTGCCACCGACAGCGCCCAATGAATAAAATATCATCAAGGGTCAACTGTTGCGCGGTCGTATTGGTGAGATAAATTGTCCAATGGGCTAAAGCTAAACGCCGTTGAGAAGGGGGGTGTTCATTGACGCGAGCCGTCTCGCGAATCCGCTCGTGCCGCTTGGCGACCACATCAGGGGGAACCCGTTCAGCAAGGAGGCGACAAGATAGTTGGGCACGTTGTCCAACCATCACCGATGCCTCACATCGTTGCCCAACCTGTTGTGGTAACCAGTCTTGTAAATCGAGTGGTTTCCCATCCTGATCCATGACGTTGGTGCCAATTTTGTACCGTGTGAGCCAATATGCCCCATCCTGACCCCATTGTTTGAACATATTCAATGAAAAATAGCCTAAATCTTGAACATACAAATTGCCAGCTTCAACCGCAACGTCCTGTAAGACCGTGCGATCATGAGCTGTGCCATCACTTAAGCGCACCGTCGCGAGTTCACCATCACTTAACTGCCAACGAACTGAAATCTTGACCGCTGCACAACTTGGATTGTCACCATTGCCACCACTACCCCGCCAGACATGTGCGAACTGATTGGGTAAGGTGATAATCGTGCTATCGGTTAGCACCACATGCTGAAAATGACCCAACAGTGGGTGCTTGAGATGACGACCTTTAATACTCAACTTGACACTTTCAGCTAACATTGCTTGCATAAAGCGAACACTTTTCTCATTAAATCGGTCATGAACTGCTTGGCGACTCAGCGGCGTACCCGCGTTGCCAATTGCCTGACTTAAACCCGCTAAACTTACATGGCTATCGGCTTGATAAGCACTTACCAAACCACTCGCAAAACTTGAGCCTGTCACCAGCCTCTCACGCTCCATAAAACCTGTTTCCCATGCGAGTTCATTCGCACGTGTTTGAAATAGGTACTGCATTTGTTGGGCTAGTTGTGTTATTGTCGTCATTCAGATGTTATCTCTTTTTTTGTTGTAATTTATTAAGGATAACATCTTTTTTGCTTAACTTGACACGCATGGGATGGTCAACAAACCATCCCTTATGACCGATACATCATCATCCCGCCGCCTTGGACAATCAGGATAAGCCCCGCCAACAATAATCCTATAGGATTGTATCGTGGTGTATGAATGGGTGGCGTAGGGTTAAACCTAAAACGTGCGATGTCATCTGGCAACTCAATGTATGCTTCTTCTTTCAGGTTTACTATTAAGCCTGATAAGAGAACATAGGGTGTTTCCGGTAATTGAAGCAGTAGTGTTGATGAAGAGTTGACACCACCTACATTATGGAATGGATCCATATGTGGAAATGATAGATAGGCTGGTTCATAGGGATCTGATGTTAAACGAATATTTTGCTGATTGCCTGTTGCTAAATTGATGCGAATAAGGCTAGTACGAGCATCTGTAGCTGATGCCATTGGGTGACTGAATAAAAAAATGTAATGGTCATGATTCCAATAGTTGATTGCCATTGAAAAAATATCATGGCGTAGAAATATCGGTCTAATAGTATCTGTTTGAAGGTTCACTATGAGCATCTCATCGATTTGGTGTCGAATGATGAGATATTCAGAATCTTGTTCTCCTTTAGCTGTTTCATGATATATCTCCATACTGCCCGTAGTATCATTCAACCTTACCCTATCATCTTGTACAACTATTTGATGGGTTTGCGTGGCATACTCATAACGATATAAAGTGTTCCCAATAATGTAATACAGTTCAGTTTCAGTTGATGCAGCAAAATAAACAGATTCAAATTCAGCTGTCAATTGATCAATGGATTCACGGTCTAGTTCTATGGGAAATGAAAATAGTGAGGCGAATTGTTCAAACCTAGGTAAACCCTCTAGTGGGGTTAATTGGCAATCATCGACAGTAAGGAATTCAAAATAATCAGATTCCACAACTTGATCTGCTCTTAGAGGGTTGTTGCTGTGATGGTGGCGCACTAACCATGTAATGGTGTCGATTCGCTGAATAATCTCATATTCACCCGGAATACCTAAATTTGGCAAGGCAATTTGGCAGGTCGATACTGTGTTTCCTTGTTCTGCGGGTGCATACGGCATAGCCATCAAAAATTCAGTTGTGCCATTATCCGTTTTAAAAATTGTCCAATCTTCTGTTGCCCCGATGGCACCACCCCACGCTGAATTACTAACGCTGAATAATTGCTCGGTTTGGCGATCATAGCGATAGAGATAGTGCCCACTCTGGATCAGGATGTTCTGCTCAAAAACTGTTGGTAAGGCAAGGGGTAGTTGCCCTTGGATATGTGAAATACGATATTCGACCTGAATATTACCGAAATAATCTAAGGCCACGATCACTAATTGAGGTAACTGTTGTGGGGAACCGTCTTGCATATAACTGAGCCAGATCTGATTGTGATCGATCTGCAAAAGACGAGTTGTTAGGTAGCCTGTATAGATGTGTTGTGCCGCGCTGCCATCAGGCATCACCCGATACAACTCAACGTTGCCCGCCGATACATCATGTTGGTAGGCGATCCATAACCGATTGTTGGCCTCAGCATCACGGGTGGCAAGGATGCCTGACACTAAAAGCAACAGCACGCCAAAGGTAATTCCTATCGTTGACAGCCATTTCATGATAATTGCCTCCGTGAATAAGCAAATACTACCCCGCCTTGGAACATTAGAACCATGCTGACAATGGGCAACGCCCAATCACTAGACCTTACATTTATGGGTGGGGTAGGCGTGAGTTCATGGTATTGAACACTCTCTGGTAATCGTGTGGCATAGCCTGATTCAAGATTGATGATGAGGTTGCTAATCCGTACATAGGGGGTGGTGGGCAACAGGCTAAAATAGCGGTTTGTTGCTTCGGAGTGCCCATGATTGCCATAGGTTAGTAACAATTCTCGACTGCCCAGACCATCTAACCGCCAAAGCGTGTTACTTTGGTGTGTATTAAAGGGTTCACGCACAATATGTAATGTCTCTTGCCACCAAAACAGATGGCGCACATTATTCGGGATTTCATATATCCAATAGTGGATGATGTCCCCGGTGTGCATATCGACCCGGATATAAGCGGTGTCTAAACTGTTGGTCAGTGAGTGGTTCACCGCATTGACATATTGATAAATAAAGTCGATATACCGAAAATCATTTTTGTTTTGGGGGTCATCTTTAAAAAATAAACCTGCTCTGAATAGGTCAATGCGTGGATCATGAAATACCATTGTAGTCGTTTGGGTGTGGTAGTCATAGCGATAGACCTGATTATCCTTTTTATAATAGGCGGCGGTCGCTGAACTATCTAGGAATGTGATGGGGTCATCATCTGTAGGTATCAACGCTAACAGTTCAGGATTAGTATATTCATCTACGCGAAACCGATGGGTAAAAAATGGGAGTTGCTCTTGTGCGTTTGGGAAGGATGATAAGGGCGTCAGGGTGCAGGTTTCGACATCTAGCACTTCTAAATAATCTACTTTGTATGTGCCCGTATGGGTTCCGTTTTGCCGCTGATGATACAGTACCCATGTTGTATTCGATAACTGAGCGACAATCCGTGCCGCTGGTCGCGCATCCCGATCCTGTATCGGGATTTGACAGTATGTCACACTGTCAGTTTCGCTACTAGGATTGATGTGTGCGGCGATAAAAGTAAGATCGCTTGAAATTGTATTCTCGTCATAGCGTTCAATATGGTCAAAAAATATCCAATTATCCCAGATGCCAACGACCTGATATACAGCGGGGACATCATCATATAAGGTGAATTGTTGTTGGGTGGTTCGGTGATAGACATCAAGGCGGCTGCTGGAATCAAATAAGATGTAGTCATCCATCACAGTGATTCCCCCAAAAGATCGGAATCCCGGCGCTACTTCAACGTCATATTGTTGTAAGACAGTCCCGCTATAGCTCAATTCGAGGATGGTGATATATTTGGTGTCTGGATTATTGGTGGGGGAGTTGTTCGGCTGTCGTAATATAATGCGATCCGCTTCTGCCTTTAACACAAACATGTCGTAGTCTGTTTGATAGATTTGATGAGCGGCGCTCCCATCAGGCGTTAGCAAGTAAACTTGGTTATCGGTGCGGCGATAGTACGTTATGTCACTAGGTGAGGTTGTGGCTACCCACATGGGGGTTGCGGTTTCTGTGCTGAAGAATACCACTATTGTGGTATGAAGCATGATCAGGATCCCCAGCAATACGCCAGTCGCAGACAGCCATTTCATGATATGCGCCTCCGAGTCAGCACAAGCGACACGACCCCATATTGAAGGGTTAACGCTAGCCCAAGCAAAACACTCCAAACGGATGGTCTTGGCGCAGGCGACCATGTAATGCGTTCCATTGGTTTAAAGTAAGTTTCTTCGGGTAAAAATCGTGCGGATTCTTGTTCTAGATCAACCATAATGTTGTTAATGCGTAGGTAAGGGCTATGGGGGATACTTTGTACATGTGGGGGAGGGACATGAAAAAAATATGGGTAAGGATAGTAGGGGTAGTTCCCAAAGGTTAAGATCATTTCAGGTGGTTCGCCATGTTGAACATCCAACCGCCATAGGCTGTGACTATCTAGCCCTTGTTGGCCCGCCATTTGAACGATGTAGATCCCATCTTGCCAAATGAGGCCGCGCCAATCTTGCCATTCGGTCCTGCGCCCAAAAGCATAACTTGAATAGCTGAAATACCCCATATGGTCTAAACGATGGTAAAGGAATCGCTTTGTCTGTATGTCAACACTAACGTATTTTGGATTATTGGCATCAAAAAATAAAATATACCTGAAATCCGTGGCAGATGCTTCTGGGAAAAAAGAAAAGCCCCTATTAGAAGGCGTAAAGTTAGAAAAATCAAAAATGGGTTCTAGCTGGTGGTTTTCGTACACATAACGGTATATTACTGTATCTTGGGTATAGTAAAGAGCTGTCTCTGAGTTAGCGATGATAGAAATCGGTTCAGAATTTTGTAGTAATAGCGATTGAGGGATGAGTGAACAGGTTTGTTTATCTAAAGACAGCAAACTGCCTGACTTTCGATTAAAGCCAGATTTACTATCTTTGGCGAGGAATGGCGTATCGTTAGCTACGGCTATAAAGTGATAATAGTTATTCGTATTAGGGATGCTTGTTTGGCAGATGAATTCAAGATGAATGGTTGGCTCTTGAATAATTTTGTAGAATCTTATACTAGGATAGATAATATTGTCTGATGTAGTGGGATTCGGATCTCTATCATGATATATAAGCCAATCATTTTGAACTTGTATATGTACATTGGGTGAGGCGCTCCGCTGTGTTTCGTTGGGGGCAGTGTCTAGAGATATTGTTATTTTTGATAATCGGCGGTCATAGATGTAGATATAACCCTCTGCGAAGAATAACATATAATTATCAAATACATGGAAGTCATATGGCAATGGTGATATTCCATCACCTATAATATGACGAATGGGAACTACATCAAGTTCTTCTAGTATTTCCCCCTGATGATTTAAGGATAGAAATCTTATTTGGCGGGGAAGGTTTTCGTATTGTACGACCGTTATCTTGTCAAAGTCATCATATTGCATGAAAGATGTTTCTGGCTCAACGATGACATCAAGCTGAGCTTGGGTTTCACCTCTCAATGATGAGATATTAAGACGTATATAATGCTCATTTTTGTAAGTATTATTTGTCTGATCAATATATGATGTCGACCATCTACTAGATGATACCCACCCTTCGTTAGGTTCATTCGCACCATTAAGGGCACGTATCCCCGTTATCGATAACATCAAAAGCCCAACCAATGCCCCAATTGCAGACAGCCATTTCATGTATTGCCTTTCACATCCTCTATATGCTGCTTTTTAGTCTAACCAGTTTGAGGGGGGCTTACTGGATGGTAGGCGGGTACTTAGCTGAACAATTGCTGACCATTAGGTGATAGGTAGCTGATAAAAGCCTGACTATGTGAGGGTTTGGTACTACCGCTATCGCGTGCAATATACACAGTTTGCGGTCTTCAAAAGTCTCAGTCATTATCACTTTGTTTATGTTTATTGCGGCCTTAAAAAACGTCTAGCTTAGAAAGACATGGGGCATCCAATAGGTCATTTTAGACTAGATGCTAGCAGGCGAGTATGTTAAAGTGCTTATTAGTTTTTTGGTAGGACATTGGCCATCAGCGACCCAAAACATTTTGCAACAAAGACCAAAAGATAGTAGAGTGATGCAAGATAGGTTATTGCGCTCATCATGAGGCAGAAAAAAGGAATGCAATGCAACGCATTATCAATATAAAACCGGGTGAATGGGCGCTTGCGCTTTCCCTTATTTTTATTCTAGCAACCAATACCTTAGTGTTTGAAGTCGCCGAGGTGGTGGCAACAACAGGATTTGTGAGCAATGTTGGAACGCCACAAATTATTCTCTTATGGTTGGTGAGTTTACCCATCACATTAGCGGTGGCGGCTGTTTATTCCTTGATTGTGGATCGGGTCAAGCGTCGCTGGTTAATGTCGGTGATTATGTTGTTATTTGCGGCGTTATATTTAGCTGCGTTGGGCATTTTTGTTGCTGATGCGCCTGACGAGGTCAAGTTTCCGTTTTTATATCTGCTGACTGAACTCCAGTATGCGGTGTTTCCCTTAGCGTTTTGGGCGCTAGCTTCTGATTTATATACGACTTCACAAACCAAGCGTCTGTTCCCTATTTTAGCAACGGGTGGGGCAATTGGGAGTATTTTGGGCAATGGGATGGCGGCTGCTTTAACTGAAATTTTGCCAGAAGGGCAAAGCGACGCTCCACAAGTGTTGATGACAGGGGCAGTTGTCTTTTTGTTAGGCTTTTTGTTGTTGCGGGGGTCGATTGGCCGTCAGGAAATCCGCGCACGCCAGTCAACCCGTGAGACCACCATCAAAAAGAGTTTTATTGAGGGGTGGGAAGTGGTGCGTGATGTCCCCATGTTCCGCTGGTTAATGGTGGCAATGTTTGCGGTGGGGCTAGGCTTTTTGATTATTGAATTCCACTTTTTATATTCATTAGACCAAGCTGCGAATGAATCTGATAATTCGGCGGACTTTTTCCAAGCGTTTTATGGGATCTATAAAGCCTTATTGATTGGTGGCACATTGATCTTTCAATCAGTAATTTCTAGTCGATATTTAGAAAAAACAGGCTTGAAGAATTCCTTCATGGTTTTGCCGTTTGCGATGATTGGCGGGTTATTGGTCATCGGTGTATACTCTACTGCTGTAGGGGTTGGTTTGGGTCGTTTGATTATGCGGGTTTTCCAACGCGGTTGGGATGAACCATCTCGTAAATCAGCACTTGCATTGGTTCCTGACGAACGTCGTGGGCGGGTTAGCACGATTATGGAAAATTATTTTTATACCGTCGCCAGTATTTTAGGGTCATTAATTGTTGGGGTGTTGTTATTGCTCTCTGAACAGTTTGATGTAATCACCCGCGACCAAGCAACCATAGGCTATTTGAGTGTTGTGGGCGTGGGTGCGATGGTGGCAATCTATGCTACCTACAAGATTCGCGGTGTATACGAAGAAAGTTTACTCAATTGGCGCTTGTCACGTTCGCGCCGTAAAAGTGTATTAGATGGTATTGAATTTTAAGGGGATTAAAACGTCATGAGTGAGACACCTCAAACAACAGAAGATAAGCGTGGTGGTTTTTTCATCAGCTTACGTTACAAGTTATTATTTGCTTTTACCATTATCTTTTTGATCGCGCTGGTGATCGGATTCTTCTGGTTTAGTGACTTTGCGACCAATCTTGCTTTTGAAGAGCTGAGCACACAAATTGAACAAGCTGCGCAAACAACCGCCGCCGACTTGAATGGTAGTTTTGCAGCGGATCAACACTTGGTATTCACTCGTGAAGATATGGATGAGCCGCTCTATAACCAAATGAACCTTGTTTTGCGGCGCGGTAAATGGAATAACCCGCGTGCATCGGGTGTTTATACATTACGGCCTAGTACTGACAATCCTACAGATGAAGTGATTTATACCGTGAGCGCCACCGTTGTAAACCCAGATGAAAAAACGGATCGCGACTTAGCGGTGGAAGATCGGACTTTTGATATTTGTCAATTTGACCCCGATAGTCGGATTCCGTTAGGGGTTGTCTTTAGCCGAGCAGATTTCCCTGCGATATTTATCGACACAGCCCTTGATGGTTTTGAAGATGTTTCCGTAACTTCTGAAATTTACACGGATGATTTTGGGACATGGCTCACGGCTGTTGCACCGTTTTATGATTCTGATGGTAACTTTGCTGGTGCTGTTGCGATTGATGCCTGTGCAGAAGATATCGTTGAGATTGAAGAAGATATTCGCAACAATTTGCTAATTGCCTTCGGTGGTGCGTTTGTGTTGATTTCCTTTATTGTGAGTTTGGTCTCTTATGGTGTGACGCGGCCTATTGCTGTTCTAACCGATGCGGCTGACCAAATTGGTGCTGGTAATTACGATCAAGACTTTGACCATATGGCACAAGTCCGCTTTGGGGACGAAGTAACCAAGCTGGCGGCTGTGTTCGACATCATGGTTGATCGGGTAGCCCAACGTGAAGAAAACTTGAAGAAAAAGGTTGCGTCGTTGGAGATTATTATTGACCAACAAAAACGGGACGAAGAAGTTGAGAATTTAACGGATAATGACTTCTTCCGTGAAATTCAAACCCGTGCTGCGCAATTGCGTGAAGAACGCCGCACTGTGGAAGAAGACCCACAGAAAAGTGATGATAAATCTGATGATGATAAGTCTGAAGATAGTGATGATGGGTCTGAGGATTAAAGATTCCTCGCATCATTAATCAAGCGGAAGCGCCCCTCGTGGGCGCTTTTTTTTTGCCGCCACCCGCCCCCACCCAGCGCGACCTTGCCCGCGCTCGCTTCGCCGCAGCGCAGGGCTCACCCGCGCTTGCCCACCCTTTTGGGCGGGCAGCGGAAGGTGATGCGATAGATGTTGTTGGGATCGTGTAAACAGTGGGGATAATTACGGTGCAGAGGGGGGAGTTTGCCAAGTCCAATCTAAGATTAGGGTTTGGAGTTCATCGTCTAGCAAGGCATTGCCGACAAGAATAATGGTATAGGTGTGATTGGCCTCAATATCGATGCTTTCAACAAAGTAATCGTCACCATCCGTTTCTCGGAAGGTAAAGTCAACTGTGCCGGGGGCGATAATTTGGTTCCGTGTGGCGAGGGCATATTCTAACCCACCAACAAAGGGTTCACTGCTGCCATCGCGTACGGTGAGCAATAAGACATTTAACCCTGTATGGATAAACCGAATACGTGCGGTGTCTGCCGCCATTTGTAGATGATCATCAGCATAGGTAATCATGCGAAAATTGGTTTCTCCGAATGCTACTGCTGTGAGTGGTGTTGTGTTGATCGTAACATCTCCTTGCCAAAGTGGGGTTGCGGTGTCTCCACTAGGGTAGATAGCGACCGTATACGCCCCTGTTGGGAATTGGATGTAGTCTGTCACATCTCGATAGTTTAGATTCGCAAATTGCAATTGGTCATTGAAGTAAACATCAATCATACCTGTGATACGACCTGCATGAACAAATCGGAAATAGCCATCTTGTTCTAGTTCAAGTGTATAGGTGATAAAGTCAGTTTCACCATAAGCGATATAGGTGATAAGAGTGCCTGCACCGGCATTGAGGGTTGTTTGGTAGCGTTGTATGCCATCCGCTTGGACATTAACCTGATAGACACCACCGGGAATTTGTTGGCTGGTAAATTCGCCAATGGGGGCATCTTGAATCAGCGTATCGCCATTTTGGGCAGCGAACGTCAGCGGGGCATCCCCAATGTTGACGACTGTAAGATTAGCGCGATGGGCGATGACAGGTGTGAGATCAAAGTCGTAGCGCAAGATCTCTAGGGCGTTTTCTGTTCCGGTAATGATCAGTAACACCAAGTCGCCATTGGCGAATTCATAATCTGCTTCGGCGAGTAGTGCATCGGTGCCTGCCACCTGTATGCGGAAGTTTTGCGCGCCTGAGTTAATAAGCCGTTCGGGGCTGCGTTCATTGGTGGCGATGTCTAAAAAGGCTATATCGCCATTGAGTTCAATGTCAAGACTCTCGACAGAAGATAGGTTGACTACACTATAGGTGCTACTTTCAGTTTGTGCGTTTGTGGGCAGCGCAACCACTAGCAAACTGACTATCCAAACAACAAGCAACAGTTTTCGCATCGTGTTTTCTCCATTTGTTTATGGTATCTCCCCTATGATAAGTTATAATTCCTTTTGAGAACATTATCACAATAGAGAAGAGAAGTCATATGCAAAGTCGTATTTTATTACTGGGTCTTGTAACGGTGCTGTTGGCTGCCTGTGGGTCTGTTGCTGAAGACCAACGCGCTACCTTTGAACCAACAAATACAGCCTTAGCGCGTGCTGCCAATGCGGAACCGGTTGAAGAAGATGACGCGGAAGCAGATGTTGACACCGCAGCGGATGCTGAAGAGGCTGCTGTTGAACCAACCGCTGTACCGCCGACCGTAACCCCCATCCCGCCAACGGCTACCCCAGAACCAACTGCCGAACCAACTGAGGAAGCCACCGAAGCACCTGCTGAGGAAGCTGCTGCTGAAGCCGCGCCTATTGTTGTGAATGGTGTTGAATATATTGGTGAAGCGGAAGTTGGCGAATTTTGGTTTAATGGCGGGGTTTCCGTGAACTATCAAAATGTTGAATGGCAATGTATGACCTGCCATAATGTAGCAGAGCCTGTGCCCGGTTCTGGCCCCTATTTACATGGGTTGGCCAACCGTCTCCCCTACGATGATTATGATGGTACCGTCAGTGAGTATTTGGTGGAATCTATTTTGAACGCTAATGCGTATATTTCCCCTGCCCAAGTTGGCGATGATGGTACTGAATTTGTTTGGGCGGCAGATGTGATGCCGACCAATTGGGGGACGGTATTAGATGATCAAACTGTTGCGGATTTGGTGGCGTATTTGTTGACGCTTGATCAAGAGTAAGTTGGATTTGGGCTAAGCGTTTTGTACTCGATCAATGTGATTTTGATAAAAGATTGTGAAATGTAGGGACAGCATATATGCCGTCCGTGATAAAGGCAAATAAATGCCTCGGACGCGATATATGTTACACGGCGTAGGGTTAGAGCGCATGATGCGACAACGTGTTAGCACGATTGACCATATTTTATATGGCAAGGATTTAAAATTTTTGCCCCAGATACCTTGGTGTAGGGGCAAACCTATGTGTTTGCCCGCTATTTCGGGCGGAGACATCGCTCCGCCCCTACGCAATTGTCGGGTTCGTGCTAACGTCATGTCGTTTCTCTATCGTCCTAACTTTATGTCGCCTGACATATATCACGTCCCTACTCGGTACAATTTGTTAATTGAATTCACCTACTGATTTTAGGAATGTTGAGTTGAGTCTTTGATGGTCTAAGAGGCAAGTCATCCGCTTGCCTCTTGTTGTTTTATTGGGCTCACGATTCCCAAAATCGGAATAGATTTAAGCCGGCTGACCACCAAATCGGATCGACTTGTAGGAATTCCAGCATTATATCCACTTGATTAAAAAAGGCTTCATTAAAGCTTGGTACGCTAAAAAGGAAAAAGATCAGCAAGAGGGGTAAAAACCCGAATTGGCGTAGTTGCATTTCGGTTTCGCGGGGCAGGTATGGTGCAATCGCGTTGAAGCCATCTAAGGGCGGTAACGGGAGCAGGTTTAATAAAACAGCCGTGACTTGCAGCATCACACAGAAGCCAAGCGCTGATTCTAAGCGTCCAAAATCTTCCCATTCGCGTGGAAACAGCGGTAACTCGATCCAGCCTGCGGCAAAGGGTATCGCTAATATGGCGGCAAAAATAAGATTGGAAAGTGGGCCTGCAAGGGCGACTGCGGTTCGCCATTGTTTGCTGCGTAGGCGATGCGTTTCAATATAAACGGCTCCGCCGGGTAAGCCGATGCCGCCTAATAGTACAAAAAAAACAGGTAAGCCGATACTGAGTAATGGGTGGGTATATTTGAGGGGATTAAAGGTTAAATAGCCTTTATCCCGCACGGTATGGTCTCCCCCCCAATAGGCGACAATCGCATGGGCAAACTCATGTAGCGTGACGGAAAAAATCCAGACGACCAGCACCAATCCAAATGAGAGAAACACATCGGTCGCAAAGGCGGCCATCATCGCCAAGATAATAATGACACTGATCACAATGGCAAGGCCATTGCCGCTGCCGGTGGTGGGTTGGGTAGATTTTTCTTGTTGTTGTTTGGCTTGGCGGGCGCTGCGTTGAATCGCTGCTTGTTGCTGTTTAAAGATTTTGGGGTCGGGTTTGGGGCTATGGTTCATGACCGCATCACGGATAACGGTTTCGGGAATGGTTTGTAAAGCGTCTTTGGTAGCGGGGTGTTGACGGGCGGCGAGTAGTAGATGCCCCCCATTAATGAAGTTGTGACCCGTTGATTGGGCTTCTTCAGCCGCTTGGCTAAAGAGCGTCTGTAAGCCTGTGCTGGTGCCACGGGTAGCCTCTAGTGGTGTGTCGCGCACCATGCCTAAGTCGGCTTCAATGGTGGCGGTGAGGATGGCTGGATTGGTTTGCTCCCATATGGTGGCGAGTGGTTGGCTGGTGTTAGCCAACAAACCTAAAACAATATGTTCGACATCGACATATAAATTATGGCGGGCGCGGGCTGTTTGTTCAGCATAATGGAGTGCTGCTTGCACATCCAAGGTTAAGCGATCATTCACGAGGGTTTATCCTGTTGTTGATTGTCAGGGGCTATTTTAGCAGTCTTGCGCGGTCAGTGGCATTGTGGATGGTGATGAGGCACTTTCTAACAAAAAATAAGATGAAAAAATTGCAAAGTATCTTTTAAAGTTGTAATGTTTATATGAGGACAAAATTCGGCTCCATGCCGTGTGGTGATTCAGTTGCACCCTATATCCTCCATAAAATTAAGGTAAATTCAATATGACAACAAAACTGCAAATTGAACTCAATGTATCGGATCAGGTTTTGGCATATCTGAAAAAGGAAGCAGGGCGCCGTCGTATTCCTATTGATGTAGTGATTTCTGAAGTTGTTGAAGACTACTTTGAAGACCCAACGGATGAACAAATCTTGGCGAGCTTGAAACAAGGGATGCAACAAGCCTTAGCTGGTAATGTTCGATCAGCTCACGAGGTTTTGGATGAGTTAGAAAACGAATAGCTCCTGATGGCGATTAAAGTCGATTTAGCTCCTGAGTTTAGAAAAAAATTAAAGGCCATCAAAAAAAAGTATTCAGCCGCCACAAAAGAGATACGTGGTCTTGTTATCCAGCTTGAGCAAGATGAGTGTCCTGGTGATAAAGTTTCTGATGTCGGGTATGATGTTCGAAAAGTGCGGCTTAAGAATCCCGATGCAGGCAAGGGCAAAAGCGGCGGTTTTCGTGTGCTATATTATCTTCACTTAGCTGATCATGTGATTTTGTTAACAATTTACTCCAAAACAGATCAAAGTGATATAAGCTCACGAGCGCTTAAAGATATGTTAGATTCAATTGCTCTTGACAATGAAAACAGCGATTAGCAACTGATATTCTCCTCTTTTGTCAAAAAATAACTGGCTTACCCCTTAACGTCATATACCACGCCTAATAGGGAGAGCGTTTAGCGAGCGCGTGAAATGCGCCCCTAGTGTGTGGGGGAGCCTTTCGCTACACTAAGCGCCATGATCACAAAACGACAAGTAGCAACCCTCCTACAACGGTATCCTTGGATCGCGCGAATGATTGTGCGGATCTATCGTCTGACTCGTCAGCACGTGACCGTTGGGGTAAATGGGGTTTTAGTAAATGACCAACACCAAATATTTTTGGTGGAACATGTTTTTCACCCTCACTTGCCGTGGGGTTTGCCCGGTGGGTGGGTGGAACGCCGCGAAGAACCGTATGAAACGATTGTGCGTGAATTTGAAGAAGAAACCCAGTTACAGGTGCGGGTGGAACGCCCGTTATTGGTGCGCAAAAAGGGAACATTTCGCGGGAATCATGTTGATATTTCTTATCTTTTGCGCCTGACTACTGCTGATGATACGGTGAAGCTATCAGGGGAATTGTTGAGTTATGGGTGGTTTGCACTGGACAACTTGCCACCACTAAATGATTTTAATCGGGATGTTGTGCAGGTTTTACGGAAGGAGCTGATCAATGGGGATTAGTGGTTTAGGAACCCGACAAGAAAAAACAGGTGGGGGGAGTATCCTCACATTTCTTGGTTTGATGTCTGGCATGATGATGTTTGTCGGTATTATGATGTTTGGTAGCGAGTTGGTTGCCTACAGTAGCCAAGACTTTAATGCGCTGCAATCGGATGTATTGATTGCAGGGATTCAAGTGGGTGGATTGAATGAAAGCGAAGCCCAAAAACAATGGGAAGCGGTGTATCTCGATCAGCCGATTACGTTGCGCTATAACGATAGCCCAATTGTGCTGACCCCGCGCCAGTTAGGGTTCCGCACGAATAATGATGCCATGTTGGCAGAAGCCCGCGCTGCTGGTAAAACCAATACCAGTTTTTGGAGTGGGTTTATTGCCCATCTATTAAACGAAACACCAGAACCAATCCGCGTAGCATTGGATGCAGAAGTTCAAGAAGGGCAGATTCGTACGGTGCTAGAAGATGTGGCATTGCGCTATGATCTGGCCGGGGGAACCGCCGGGTTTGACCCCGAAACGCTGACCTTTACCAGTGGTGGCTTAGGCTCTAGTTTGGATGTTGACCAAGCGATTCAGATGGTTCGCTCTGTTTTATTTAACCCAAACCCCGATCAACGGGTGGTTCAGCTGCCAACCCAAGGGGTTGCGGGTGGGAGCGCCAGCATGGATGATTTGCGCGGGGCAATTTTGCAATATATGAGTAGCCAAGGCTTTTTACCCGATGCCCAAACGACTATTGGCTCCGTGTTTGTGATGGATTTGAACACGGGCGAAGAAATGTCTATTTATGGTGACGTTGCCCATAGTGCGGTAAGTACAATCAAGATCGGGATTATGATCAATTATTTTCGGTATCAAGTGACCGCGCCTGACCCGGATACAGCTTACCTAATGGCGTCGGCAATTATTTGTAGCCATAATCCCGGTGCGAACTTTTTAGTCCAAGTGACCAGTGATAGTCGCCAAGATATTCAAGAAGGCTTGTTACGGGCGTCTGAAACCTTTCGTGAAATGGGGGCGGTAAATTCATGGATTAGTTCGCCGCTATGGGTCGGGCCTGATGGAGCGTACCCCGTGGTGTATCCTCAGCAACAAAACCCTGAGATTGCAACCTCGAACCCAAACCTGAACGCTGAACCGGATCCATTGAACCAAAGCACGGCTGAAGATATGGGGATCATGATGGCGTTGATTTATGATTGTGCGAACTTCGGTGGGGGGCTTATGGCGGTTTTCCCTGAAGAAATTACACAAGAAGAATGCCAACAAATGATAGAAATTCTTTCTGGGGTGAAGTTCTTCCGATTTAGTGAGTTGGGGGTGCCTGAAGGGGTTGAGATCGCCCATAAAGTTGGGTATGGACAAGAGACGGTGGGGGATGTGGCGATGGTTTTTTCCCCAAATACTGATTACGTATTTGTGATGTATATCTGGGAAGATGACATCGACAATGACAGTATTACCGAACTCGACAAGTGGGAATTGATTGACGAGACTTCGCGCATTGTCTACAACTATTTTAATGCGGACGCTCCGCTAGCCGAACGGCGTGCCCCTGTGAATCCATTGGGGGGGGCGGCGTGCGTGTTACCCCTGACCAGTGAGGAAATCAACATCAACAATATTGATGCGAATCGTTTTGATACCGACGGGGTGCCAGTGCCAAGTGCGTGTTACGATTGGCCAGTGTGCAAACCCTTTGATAATTGGGGGTTGGAATAGTGTTACCACCGATTTTGCCACAACCTGCGATCACAAAACGGCAACGATGGCGGGGGCATCTGCGGCGGTTTATGTGGGATACAGTGCAGATGGTCGTTAGCTTGGTTGCCATTTACATCCTCATGAATGTGGCGTTGCCGCGTTATATTGTTGAAGGGCGCAGTATGCAGCCCATCTTTGACGGGCAAGGCAATGAGCGCGTGATGGTGAATCGGGTGGAATATCTGTTTGTGGAACCGCAACGTGGCGATATTGTCGTGATGGAAAATCCACAAGATACGTCCGTCTATTACATCAAGCGTTTAATCGGGTTGCCTGGAGAAACGGTCACGATGGATTCTGGGCGGGTATTTATCGACGGTGAACAGATCCAAGAGCCTTATGTCCTACAATTGTGCCAAAAAACGGTTTGTGATGACCGTACATGGGAACTCAGCATCAATGAATATTTTGTGTTGGGTGACAATCGGAATGCCAGCCATGATAGTGTGGCGATTGGAGCGGTTGAGCGCCAATACATTATTGGGCGGGCGTGGATTCATTATTGGCCGCCCCAAGATTGGAAGTTTTTCCCCCATCACAACTATAATAGTGAATGATTTTAAACAATACACAATCAAAAGGAAGTCTCGATGAAAAAACAACTCAGTTTTGTATGGATTCTGATTCTGTTGTTGGCGATGCCCCTTAGTGCCATCCACGCCCAAGAGGATGCAACGGGGTTTGACAATGGCAGCTTGAGTTTTGATCTACCACCCGAATGGCAAGTGGTGGATGTGTCACAAGACCCACTGTCTGCATTTGCTATTATGCCGATAGAAGTTGATACCACGGGCATGACATTTGATACTGTTCCGGAATCTGCTCCTGGGCAGCCCGTGATCTTAATGATCGTGCTAGATGACTTTATGGCAGGGCAGTTGGCGGGGGATGGTGTTGACATTACAACCATGGATAGCCGCGCCGCGACTGAATTAGCGGCATCAGATCTATTTGGGCAGGAGGTTATTGATCAAGGTATGCTTAACTTTGTTGCTGTGCCTCACACAAATGGTACTGAATCAGTTTATTTTGAGGTAACTGACCCCGAAGAAGGTTTAGCGATGTTAGGTTCTGCATTGACTAACCCCACAGGCGGGTTGTTTGTTCAAAGCGAGGCTTTGGTTGAAGATCTCGAACCTTTGCGCCCTGTTGTTGAAAATATTCTTGCAACTGCTGAATTTGATGTTGCCGGTTTAACGGGTGGTGCAATGGCAATGGATGACATGCCAACGGGTAATGTTGCCGAACCTGCGGTGCTTGAATTTACCGAATACGCCATTCCCGGACTGCAATTCTCGCATCCTGTGAACGGGATTGTGCGGCAGATTGATGAAATTGGGAATGTGCCAAGTTTCATTGTGTCTGATGTAGAGTTTGGCCCCGACTTTGACCTCAATGTTGCGCCCGAACTAACCGATCCCAATTCTTATTTGGCAACGATGTTGTTGTTGGATGATGAAACCATCCCCTTGTTGTTTGGCAACGACATCAATGTGTTTGAAGCGGATAGCTTAACGCTTACCCAAGTAGCGTATGATAATCTCTCCCAAAATTCAGCCGAGTCAGTTGTTTTTGGTGATGTTCGTTTGGTGAGTTTGCCCGATGGCGATCAGGTTGCGATTATTGAGTTGTTACAATTGGATAGCCTGCAAGGTGTGATTGGGTTTGTGGTGAACCCTAGCGGGGTTGTGTGGGTTCAAGTGATGGGCTTGAGCCCTGCGGTTACCGAAGCAACGTTGATCGAAATCATGAATAGCTTGGATTTTGAATTATCTCTGCTGGTGGCAGAATAACAGTACTATTTTGATGTGTTAGATACCTGTTATGGGAACCATGACCCTACAATTGTGGTTCCCAGTTTGTTGGGCATCATGAACGCCCTCGTTGTGTGACCAAAACAATCAACCCTAAACTAATGGCTCCACATCCTAGCAGCGCCGTTGTGTTGAGGGTTTCCCCTACCACTAATACCCCCAGCAGTGCGGCGGTTAATGGCTCGGCTAGGGTTAGGGTTCCGACTGTGGCAACTGAAACCGTTTGTAATCCGCGCCCATAGAGCGCATACGATAGCCCCGTGGCGAGGACACCCAAGTGAAAACTGATCAATAACCCGCCGGTAGTTGCAACCCAACTGAAATCGACTAAGAACACCGTGGGTAGCAAAAATACGGCTCCCATCCCAAATGCACCTGCCATAATCAGGTCGGGTGGGTGTTGTCCGACCAATCGCTTATTGGCCGCCGTAAAAATAGAATAACTCAGACCTGCCCCCAACGACAATAAGATCCCAATTGGATCAATGGTGAGTTCGGCATCGCCAGACAACGCCAATAAGACCACCCCGGTAATGGCGAGTGTTGTGGCGATCCACCATGCTTGTTTGAGCGCATCTTGATATAAAAATGCGCCTAAGATACCAGCAAAGATCGGGGCGCTACCAATCCCGACGATGGTTCCGACAGCAACGCTAGTAAGCGCAACACCACCAAAAAAGGTTACTTGGTAAATCGCTGCCATAATGCCTGCCACCCAAAAGGCCGGGCGGTGCCACGGCATTCCAATGCTCAGGTGGCCATTCATGCGTGCCAACAACCACAACACAGCCCCACCCACAAAAAGGCGCATTGCACCAACCGCTAAGGGGGTTGCACCGTCTGGTGCTAGGGCTTGGGAGGTTCCGGTTGTGCCCCATAGGGTAGCAGCCGCAAGGATCAAGGCGATCCCGCCCAGTGAATGGTTGGAGGTGTTCATGGGGATTTTCCTCTATATTGGCCATGATTTTAGCCCATATTATAGGCGGAATCGTCAGGTTTGCGTCAAGTTTGTTCAGATTTATTTGCATTCGGCACATTTGCGTCAGTTTTACGCTAGACTGCGTATGGAACCCGTAGCAGTGAGGGTGTACATTTATGCTAGAATAATTGCGATGCGCATGAGGTAGACTTTATATGATAAAACGACTAATTTTAATCTTATTGTTGTTGGTTTTGTTCAGCAGCTTGCCCACATTTGCGGCTTCTGTGATTGATAATTCCAATAACACCAGCACCCCCGTCCAATCAACGGGAACTATTTCGGTCAATACATCAGCAAGCGGGACGTTTACTTACGTTGGGTTTGAACACACGATTACAATTGTTGATGCAGACTTGAACACCACACCGGGTCCAGGTAATGACACGGTTCCTGTAGTCATTACGAATGTGACAGATGGAACGGTCGCCAATATTAATTTGCCAGAAACCACCAGTACGGGGGTTTTTCGGGGGACATTTGTTAATACGACTGCTCCTGTGAGCTTGGCGCCGAATGAAGTCATTCGCTTTCGGTATAATGATGCAAACCCTGCGGGTAGCCGCGATGTAACCTTTAACTCGATTTCTACTACGGCGGCGGTTTCGGTGAGTCCAACCAGTGCCCCCCCAGGCTCTACATTTACGATAACGTTAAATGACCCCGATCGTAACCTGACCATTGGTGGCGGGAACGACACGATCAATGTGGTGGCACGCAACAACGCCGATGGCGGAGGCGCTAATGTGCCGTTGACCTTACAAGAAAGCTCAACAGCGGGTGTGTTTACGGGGACATTGGTTAACACCAGTGATGTCCTAGATGATAATGGTGGCACCATTCCAACTACGGTTGGGGACGAAGTGAGAATTTCTTACAATGATGTATTTGATTCGTTCGGGAATCCACAATCCCCATTTGCCATTCATACTTTGTCGGGGACAGATGGGGTTTTAACCGTTACCCCAAATGATGAAATTTCTGGTAAGGGTGTGTTAACAATCCGTGTGGTGGACATTGACCTCAATCTCAATGCTGGGGGCAGCAATGACAACACACCTATTAGAGTAATTCCCAATAATGTTGGGGCGGATTCGATTGTTTTTCAACTCCCTGAAACAACCACGGCGGGAACCTTCCAAGGTACTTTTGACCTTGCCAATTTTACGGGTGGTGCTGAACTGACGTATGGGGAAATTGCAACCGTTCGGTATCGTGACTTGAGTCGTGCAGATGGCACAACCGATGTACTGATCGAAGTTGATGTTGATATCACTGCCGAAGACGCCGTGATCATTGCGCCCTCAACGGCTTCTATTGCCAATGGGTTTACAGTTTCTGTCGATGATGAAGACCGTAACGCGACGGCTGGCCCTGGCAATAATAATGCCAATGTCCAAGTACAATTTGCCAAGTGTAACGCCGACCTGACAACCTGTAGTGCCAATCAACCTATTCAGTTAGCAGAAGATGATACGCTTGCTGGGTTCTTTTCCCGTGAGACGGGTATCTTGACAGCCATATATCCTGCCTTGGTGAATGGGGAACGAATTCGGATTCAGTACACAGACACTATCGCGGCAGATGGTACTAATGGTGTGCTACGTGAGACATCCGTTTTGATTGTAGCTGGTGCAGATGCAACGTTTGCGGTGAATCCGATCCTGACACAACCCGCAACCACGGTCACGGCCACTGTTACTGATGCTGACCGAAGTGGCATGGCTGGCGCTGGGAATGATAGTGTGAACATTACCGCTCGTAATGTCACACAAAACGGCGCTGTGGCAACGTTCACAGTACCTGAAAGCAGCACTGAGGGGGTATTTAGCCTCGGTGTGAGTATTGGTGACTTCGGTTTGAATGCGCGTGTGGGTGATCAAATTGAGTTTATTTACACTGACCCCACACCAAATGGCGGTGGTGCCCCCGTTGAGTACAAAGTCATTGTTAACGTTCGCAATCTTGGACAAGATTCAGTTGTTGAGATTGATGGCACGATTCCTGGGCGGCCTGCTCAAATCCGTGTGACGGATCCTGAAACAAGTATAACAAGCAATATTACCGTCAATGTTCGGAATACCACCACGAACGGTACGGTAGAGCCTGTGACCCTCAGCTATGATAGCACCATTGGTAAGTTCACAGGGTCTATCAATACGGCCTTTGGGCGTGGTAATGACGGGGCGCAAGATGGTGTCATCAATGTTGTGCCGGGGAATGTTCTGCAAGCAACCTACCAAGACGTTTTGACATCTAATGGGTTTGACCGTGCGTTCACCGACACGGCTACTATCCAAGATCGTCGTGCTGCGACTATATTCTGCGACCGCGGAACCACCACCAATGATCCAGTTTGGTTTGCGCAATACTACAACAGCACCAATCTAACCGGTGATGTGGTTGAATCTGGCGAAGAAGGTAAGCTCAATATCAATTATGCTGAAACCGCACCGTTCCGCTCGTTACCAGCAGACAATTGGAGTGCGCGGTGGACCACCACCATGGACATTACTGAAGATGCGCTGTATCGCTTCCGCTTTACGATTGACGATGGCGTGCGGTTCTACATTAATGAAGAATTAGTGCTTGACCAATTCTCCAACGGTACCTTGCGCACAGTGCAAGCCGACTATCGGTTAACACCTGGGCGGTATACCATGAAGGTGGAATATTTTGAGGGCGATGGTAACGCGCAGATAAAAGCTGAATGTTACTATATTGAAAATCCTGTATTGGCAATTGATACTGACGGAAATACTGTTAGTGTGATTCCATCCAATGTTAATTTTGATGAAGCGATTGCACATATCACCACGGGACGGATTAACGTGCGGGCGAACCCCACGGTAACCGCTGCATGGCTTGACTATGTGTACATTTACCAACGCTATGACATCTTAGGGATTACGGATGATGGTGCATGGTATCTCATCGATCTCAAAGATGGCCGCTCTGGTTGGGTGGCTGAACGCTATGTCAAACGTTACGACACGCAACCGGTTCAGATCTATCCCTCATGGTCTGGTACAGAAACGGTTTTGCCGAATGTTGAAGTTGCTGGGTATGCAACTGCCGAAATCAAGATTCGAACCGCACCACGGTCAGGTGACCAAATTGGTGTTGTACCCGCTAATGGTGCCTTCCGTGTGTATGCACGTACGGCTAGCGGCGCATGGTATCGGATCGCTTTTGAGGGCATTGAAGGGTGGGTCTTTGCACCATACGTCGAATTGACAAATGGGACTGTTCAAGACCTCAACCGTGAATAAATGACACCAAGGGCGGCAAGCTTCGCTTGTGGCCTGTTGATGATTTGCATAAAGCGCCTGCGGGCGCTTTTTTGTTTTTAGGGTAGAATCCTGTGATGTGTGTTAGGATTATGTTTGTGCTGTTTTGCGCTCAGTAGGGATGAGTTAAAAAGGATATGGGGTGGATACGCAAACACTATTTGTCGTCAGCAGTTATTTTTTAACCACCATTGTTAGCTTTTCATTGATGCTGGTTGTTTATTGGCAAGCTCCTCGCAACCCTGTGAATATCTCCTTTGCTGTATTAATGCTAGACCTCGCACTGTTTTCGGCGGTGAATATTTTAGGGCGCTTTATTAACGATCTGGATCTTGATCCGCGTATGGTGTTTGGGGTTTCTAATATCCTGTATGCTTATTTCATCGGGCTGTTATATGTTTTTAGTGCATTGTTTACCGAACGGGCAAATTTTTACTTATTAGCTATTGGGATATTTTTTGTGCTCTTCATGCCGATTGGCGTGTTTACCGATCTTCTGTATGTGGTTATTGAACCCTCACAATCTGACCCGAACGGTTTTGTGGTGCGCTATCGTTTGATTGATGTCATCTCCTCAATTGCCGGGGTGATCTATTTATTTTTTGTGGTGTTACGGCTACGTCGGATTGATGATCCGCGTTCACAAGCCTTATGGCGGGCGGGGCTAGCCGTGTTGGTTGGGATCGCTATGCTAACCATGCGCCCGTTGTCTACCGTGGTGCCTACACCATTTGATACGATTTTTACCTTACCCTATAACGCTTTGATGCTAAGTGTGGCGGCCTTGTTGATGGGGCGTGCCGTATTGCAACATCAATTGTTTGATCCAATGGTGAAATTGAACCTAAGTTTGCAAGAAACCAATGCCCAGCTAGAGCGCTCTAACCAAGTGCGGGAACAGTTTTTGGCGCATATGGGGCACGAGCTACGCACACCCTTAAACGCCATCATCAGTTATAACACCATGATTCGGGATGGGTTATATGGTGAGGTGAGCGACAAGCAACAGGATCGATTGGATCGATCCGTGCGGAATGCCCATCATCTCTTAGCGTTAATTAATGAAATTTTGGAACTCAGCAAATTAAATGCGGGGGAACTGAAATTACAGCTTGGGATTAATGATGCCAAGGGGTTAGTGCGGGTATCATTTGAAAGTATCGCTAGCTTGGCAGAAGATAAATCTTTGCCCATTGTTTATGATGTCCCTGAGCGTCCTATTGATTTTGTATTTGACCAGCAGCGGATTTATCAAGTGTTACTGAATTTGTTGAGTAATGCCATTAAATTTACGGATGAGGGGCAAGTGACCTTGCGTTTGGCTGTGGAAGGTTCCAAAGCACAGTTTTCGGTTCAAGATACGGGGATCGGCATCCCCGCTGATAAGTTAGATGAGGTCTTTGAGAGCTTTAAACAGGTCGAAAATAAAAAGGCCAAAGGAACCGGCTTAGGGTTAGCGATTACCAAACAAATTATCGAGCTTCACGGTGGTACGATCTGGGTGGAAAGTGAAATGGGTAAAGGCAGCACGTTTCATTTTGTACTGCCAATGTCAACCCGTTTGCCATCGGATTCGGCAGGGATAGCTCCGCAACCGATCTTAGGATCGGAGACATAGAGAGCTAACCGTATACACATCGCTTAGTCTAACGGTAGCGCAGGTAATTTGCTGTGTGGTATCGTTGGACGTGTTGACTGTTTGCTGGAGAGACTTCTGAATGCTACAACGCTTAAACCCCGCAAAACTAAAAAGCTATTCTCAGGGCTTATTGGCTGGTTTGCGGCACTTTCGTCCGTTATATGTCACCAAGTTATTTTCAGGTGATGCGCATGGGGTACGCCATACCTTACATGGATTCCGAGTGGTTGCTAACATTAATGACTGGGCAGTGGGGCGCTCTATCTTGATGAAGGGAACCTATGAAACCAACGTCACAACCGTGATTGATCGGTTGATTAAGCCCGATATTCGCTTTTTGGATGTAGGCGCTAACTTAGGTTGGTTTAGCTTATATGTGGCCTCCCAAGCACCACAGGCGACCATTCATAGTTTTGAGCCGGATCCACAGATTGTGGACTTGTTGCGGGCAAATGTGGCCTTGAACCATTTTGGGGATCGGATTACGCCGCATCATATGGCGGTTAGTGATAGTGATGGTGAGTTAATCGTCACGGATTTGGGCTTTCATGATAATTATGGGGCGCGGTTTACCCATAGTGATCGTGAATTGTTGGAAAAGTGGGTGAACAAAGATAGTGATGGCGCTCAATGGGATACGGTCAAAGCGGTTTCTATTGACAGTTTTTTGCCAGAACAAGATTTTGACCTCATCAAAATTGATATTGAAGGCTTTGAACCCCAAGCAATGGCAGGGATGGAAAAGCTCTTGGCGCGGTGTAAGCCTGTGGTGGTTAGTGAATTTGCCCCTACCAATATGACCGAGTTTGGCAAAATTGACCCTGAACAATATCTGAAGGATTTTGTGGGGCGGGGCTATACGCTACATATCATCGAACCGGATGGCAGCCTCACCGATTGTGGAACCGATAGTGCCAAAGTCATGCGCTATATTGATGGGATTAGTGGCCATCATATTGATGTGGTGTTCCAACCGTCTTAACTTGATGTTGCATGATAGAGGGTATGCCATATACGCATTAAGCTAAGCGTTTTTGGTGATTCATGTGGGCGTCGGAAGCTGAAAGCATCCGCCTAAAGTTGTCTGTAAACCCCATAAATGGGGTTGCCATTTGCCCAAATCACTCATAGGGACAGGCTTTGAAGGATTTTTTGCCGAATGAGTACCCAAACAGCCTCCTTCAGGAGGCTTCCAAACTGCCTAGCCCGATGCTTTTAGCGTCGGGCAAAGAAGGAATGCCTTAGCTTAATACGTATGGAGGTTTTGCCCACCAGAACGCCTCTATTCGGAGATCTCAAGCGAGACAATGCGCTTAGATCTCGGCAAGTAGTAGATGCAATAGGGTATAGCTAGATTCAGTGCAGCATATTGTATTGGAGTGATAAGTAAATCTTTATTGCTAACACTTAACGTCATATCAGGTTTAAGAGGCTTAAAAGGCTTCCAAGTATGCGCTATTTGACTAGTAACAACCTCATCACATATAACTTCAACTTGCCCTGATTTTAGGTCATTTATCGTCAACCTTAATCGGTTAATAGCTTTCACAAAATCCCCAAAGTTCCAGAAAATAATATTTGGCACAATAAAAACTGATAACAGTAACCCAAATTCAGGTAAAAATAACAATGCACTCATTAACATTATTATCACTACAATAGTGAGCGTACCAATTGGCGTAAATAAGAAATGTCGAATAACAGGTTGCCATGTGTAATAACGTTTAATATCTTTCTGCTGAGCGGAGAGTGCCCCCATCCGATTTATAGCCAAATCATCCCCAGAAAAGTGGAATACCTTTTTTAACACCACCCAATGTGTAAGTATCTTCTGTTCGGTCGCTGGTTGTTGATGTGGTGTTTTTTCAATTGAGATAATATCATTTGTCAACGGCAATATATAAATTCTGTAGCGAGAACCATGCTCTATAGCATTTAGTTGATTTTCATCAATTTTAAATATATATCCATCCAAGATAAGTTCGTGAATATATTTTCGGTCATAAAAACTTTTACGTTCTCCCCCTGACTTATTGACTCTTATAATGGTTGTATGAGCAGTTCCCTCAATCTCTATAATTTTTATGTTTGAGTAAAAAATAGAAATAAAATGCCGAAATACCACTGACAAAATAATGACCATGGTTGACAACAAAATAATATCTAAAAAAGTGAATTTTCCATTCCTAATTTGGATATATGTAAACCAAATCAAAAGTAATGGGAAAGGTAAAAATGGTAATTTGTAAATCAGGTATTTTGTGTATAAATTTGCTTGTTGTCTTGAAGTGCTATGGCTTTCTGTAGCATTAATGTGCAAATCGTCGGCTGTAAAGTTGAAAGCTTCTTCTAGGGTTGGCATGGGCATTGCCTCATAGTGATCACTATCAGCATATGCCGAACGACGTGGTTTGGTGAACTCCCAATTTTTAGAGGGTTTGGGCGTGGCAATGCTAAGAGAACCAACATAAGTCCAATGGAACTAGTTAAAAATTATAAAATTTTGTATGGTTGTTTGCATAACTCAAATCTTGTTATACACAACACAGAAGCCCCCGTTGCGGGGCTTTTGTGTTTTAGGGCAACTCACGGTATTCTAGGGCAGTTTATCCAATACAAAAATGAAAGTACAAAACCATTATGGGGATACCGCAAGGATTACATGTTGAGCCGAATGATGTGGTCTTGTTCATTGGCAAAGATCGCCGCACGTTTATTCGGTCGGTGGTGCCGGGGGATCGGTTACAAACTCACTTTGGCGTGATCCAGTTTGATGAATTGATCGGCACACGCTATGGGGATAAGGTGAACACCCACTTAGGGCATAGTGTGTACATCATTCCGCCAAGTATTGATGATATAGTGAAGCACCTAAAGCGCGAAACACAAATCATTTTCCCCAAAGACTTAGGGTATATCGTCATGAAAATGAGTATTACCCCCGGTGCGAAAGTCATTGAAGCGGGGACGGGGAGCGGGGCGTTAACCATGTTGTTGGCGCTGTTGGCGGGTGATGACGGGCATATTTTTAGTTATGAACGCAAAGCCAAAATGCAAGCGCTCGCTATGCGTAATATTAGGCGGTTGGGGCTTTCGGAGCGAGTGAGCTTCATTGAACGTGATATTAGCGAGGGCTTTGATCAAACGGATGTCCATGCGGTATTTTTGGATCTGCCAACCCCGTGGGAATATTTGGATCATGCGCGGGCGGCGTTGCGGGGTGGTGGGTTTTTTGGGGCGCTCGTGCCCACAACGAATCAATTAACGACCCTTTTGGAACATCTCTATCATGGGGCGTGGTATTTGTTGCAAGCAGAAGAAGTGATACTCCGCAGTTGGAAAACCATCCCGCCGCGTGTGCGCCCGGATGATCGCATGGTGGGGCATACAGGGTTTTTGGTCTTTGCGCGGGCGGTTGATCGTGAAATTCGTAGTAGTATGGAAGATGCCAGCGACGAACCCTTAGAATACGAAGAATAACGATTATGCGGCATCGTTTTTTTATGGAAGATGACCTGATCAAAGTGGGCTGGGGTAACGATAGCACACTTGATGATTGGGATAAAATTATGGCATGGGTATTACATCAATTGGATGATAGTACCTTTAAAATCCATGTCTTGTTAGATTTTAGTGAAATCTATGTCGTGACGGAAGAAATCTTCCAACCTGCCATTGCAGCACGGCTTGCCAGCCACCCACAGGCGGGTAAGTTGCTATTGATCAGTAATAATCCGGTGTTTGTCCATTTTGTGAATGCGCATTGGGCGTCTAATGATGAATCGGCAGGGGTGCGGGCGTTTTTACATGTAAGGGATGCCTTGGGGTGGTTACGCAATAACATGTTATAAATAACTGAGGCAATCAAAGATAAAAAAACATCCAAATCGGAAATCTTGTGTCCAATTTGGATGCTATATTCACTGAATGGATGATTGCAGCCAGTTCGCGTGGATTTTATGCCAGTACATTTCTGCTAAATACCAACACCAGCACCACTGCCATCACCGCCACCTTTACCCTTACTTACCCTTACTTACCCTTACCTTTACCCTTATCTTTACCTTTACCGTCGCCGGGGTCTTTAACTTTTTTCTTTTTCTTATCATCTTTAGGATCTGGATCGACAACGACTGGTATGATGTCGGTAATTTCATCAACGGTAATTTCTTCAACTAACTCTTCAACTTCTGGAAGTGTGAAACCACATTCTTCGTTGATGCTATCAAAGCTAATAATATTGCGTAGGTAACGTGATAAGTACCATCCACAATCCCAAGAGAATTGAACGTTTTCACATTGTCCTTCCATTTGCCCCCCCTCATAACATTCGTTATCTTCGGGAGTGCCTGGTTCAGGGTTATATGTTTGAATTAAACTCGTGCAAGATTGAGAGATGCCATCTAAAGGAATGATGTTCCGCAAGTAACGTGCCAAAAACCACCCACATTCCCATGAGGCTGCATCATTACACAGTCCTGCGAGTTCGCCCCCTTCGTTACATTCGTTGTCTTCGGGGGTTCCTGATAACGGTTCATAATTTTCAGAAATACTATTTTCTTGTGCATAAGTACGTATAGCATAGTCATATGAATCAGGTGTTGTAAAGACAACAGCTACTGCACTGAGTATGAGTGTGACAACTAGTAAAACGGATATGTTGTATTTGGCTGATTTCATTGTACCCCTTTCAATATTTGCTTTATAAAACCGTAATGCCAAGGATAGAATTTCCTAACTATAAAGCATCTAAATGAAAAAGACAAATTTTGTAGGTAATGTATCAGGGCGATTGCATCAAATATGGTCTAGTATTTTCTCAAGAAATGTGGTGTCCCACCCCGCTTTGAAGCGTTTGGTGCGAATACTGCCCTTAGACGGGTCTTTTTTGAGAATATTGAGTGCAAACTGTCGCAAAATAGCCATGTTTTGAGCCGCATCGCCCATTCTGACGCGCGAATCATCTTCCCGAAAAATAACATCCAGTACCCAATGCAAGCTATTTTCGACCGCCCAATGATAACGTGTTGCCATTAAGAGTCTTTCAGCGTCAGGCGGCAAACTGCTAATGTAATAGGCCGTTTGTGACTCAACTTTGCCCTTGAATCTCCGCTCCCGTCGTACCCGAATGATGGTTTTGAGGTCAGCCCAACCTTGATAATTGCGAATGTAGTCAAAGGCTAATGGGTCGCTAATAGCCCAACATTCTCGAATCTCAATGCGCCCATGTCCCTTGTTAACCGTCTTGGCATAGGTGCTGGTCATGTCAGCAAATTGCACATGGTCAGCATAGGCAAACCAATCTTGTAAATCCATATGGAGATTGCCTTGGTTATCTTTGACACGCAAGACATAGTCCGCTTTTTCATCACGGATGGCTTGCGCAATCTTGGTTTGGGCACCCATCGCATCAAGGGTCACAAGACAACCCGAGACGTCTAAAACCCGCAATAATTGCGGAATAGCCGTGATTTCATTCGATTTGGCGTCTGTTTTCCACTGTCCAAGCGCAATACCGCTCTCACTGGCCCACGCATTGACCATATGAATCGCTTCTTTCCCGATGCCTTTGTCATGGCTACGGCGAACCGTTTTGCCATCAATGGCAATCACTTGGCCTTTGGTGACCCGAAACACATCCTCTACCCAACGCATAAAACTGGTCTGAAAGGTGTCCGCATTTAACACCGCAAAAAACCGTCCAAATGTGTCGTGGGATGGAATCCCATTCGGCAACTCAAGGAAGCCACTTAACCACTCTTCTTTTGCGTTCCCAAAATTCTCGACATCCACCCATGTTTCCGCTCCGGCGATCATCGCACACACGCCGATCACGATGATGTCTATTAAACGATGATCACAGCGACCAGCTACGCGCGGATCTTCAATATTACGAAAATGGGCGATTAGGGTGATTTCTTCTTCTGACATGGCAACCTCCTTGAACGAGGTTACTATTATCCCTTATCTTTTATTTTGATGCGATTGCCCTGGGTAATGTATCTTGTTCGGTTGAAATAGAAAAAGACGTGAAAATCCGTTAAAGTTTGAGTACGAAAAAAAACAAAATGGAAATCACGTCATGAGTACCAGCATAAATAAAAACCCGCTTGAATTCAAATCATTTTTGGCGAATTTACAACCCCAACTCCGTCAAATGGTTCAAGAAATGATAGAAAGTCAGTTAACCCAAGAAGTTGATCAATGGCTATATCGGGGGCGTCATACACGTCGTCATCAAGTATCTCGTGGCGGTAAGGCCATCTGTCACCGGTGTGGGACACGCCAAGCAAAAGCATTTTCTCGTAATGGACACCGTCAGCGTCAACTGGTCACGACCTATGGCGTCATTTCGTTTCGGTTACCGCGTGTGGTGTGCGAGTGTGGGGGCAGTGTTCGGATGCCGTTCTCAATCGTGCGCCCCTATCAGCGGGTGTGGGATGACCTAATTGACCAAGTCAAGCGGTGGGCACACTGGGGGGTAAGCTTGCGGCAAATGCAAGCGGCAATTGGGGAGCAGATAAAAACCCAAATGGGGCTTCGAAAGTTGAACACCTTGGTTCAGGATATAACATCTCCACCAGCGCTGACCTTGACCAGTGTCCCCCCATTATCCTGTTGGATGGTATTTGGGTGACCTTGTTAGAAACAACACCTGAGCACCAAAAAGACAGCTTACAGCGCCAGCGCGTGGTTAAAAAGCGCAAAAAAGTCTGTATTTTGGTCGCTTTAGGACTTTATCCACAAAGTCAGCGCTGGGGAATCCTTGGATGGCAACTCGCCCATAATGAAAGCCAGCAGGCATGGGAAGAGCTGTTATTACCCCTCGAAAACCGAGGTCTCTACCAACAACGGGGGGTTGAATTATTCATTCATGATGGCGGCAAAGGCTTAATCGCTGCCCTGAATTGGCTCTATCCCCATGTGCCACACCAACGCTGTATCTTTCATAAACTCCGTAACCTCTGGCACGCCATTCAGGTACCAACCGGATGTACCCGCCGAGATGCGACTGATTTCAAAAAAGATTTATTGCAACACGTTAATCCTATTTTCTATGCGAAGACTGTTCACGAGGCTGAGCGCTTGCGCGATGAGGTGATTAGTCAGTGGCAACCCACTCAATCCAAGTTTGTTGACACTTTACAACGCGATTGGCATGAAACCATTGCCTTTTTTCAGGTCTTATCTCGGTTTCCGACTTGGCAGCGTACCGCCCTGAGAACAACAAGTTTGCTTGAACGCGTCAATCGTATGATGAGGCGATTATTCAGAGCCGCTGGGGCTTTTCATTCCCTTGCTGGACTGCTCGCTTCTGTCACTCGCATACTCGCTCCTTTTTGGCTCACCTAGTTTCAACCGACATGGATACACTATCATTTTGTATATTATATTTGACATATTTGCTTTCTTACACCTATGATAGCAATGTTGAAGCGCCAACATGCTTAACGCTAAAAGGCTTATAATCGCTTATTACTATTTAATTTTTAGTGATGTTATATGGTTCATCGACGCTAAGGAGATCAAATATGCTTTCATCAGCGCAACGCTCCCATTCCATAATGTTTCTTTACTCTGTAACGGTTTTTGTTAGTGCTTTTTTGTTGTTTCAGGTACAACCCTTAATTGCAAAAATGATCTTGCCTTGGTTTGGGGGCACCCCCGCAGTTTGGACATCCAGTTTATTGTTTTTTCAAGTCTTTCTGTTAATCGGCTATGCCTATGCCCATGCGAGTATTCAAAAGCTTACTACCAAATGGCAAGTCATTGTTCATAGCTGCCTACTTTTTCTGGCGCTAATACAATTGCCTATTGCGCCATCTGCTAGATGGATCCCTACAATAGATGATGAACCGACATGGCATATCATCCTGTTGTTAACATTCAGCCTTGGGTTACCGTATGTTGTGCTTGCTGCAAGCGCCCCTCTTTTGCAAGCGTGGTTTAGCCAACAACTGGTTGGGCGCTCGCCTTATCGATTGTATGCACTCTCTAATGCAGGGTCATTGTTAGCTTTATTGAGTTATCCATTTGTGATTGAACCTATCTTTGAGCTTAATACACAATCAAACTTTTGGTCAGGGGGCTTTGTGTTTTTTGCACTTCTGTGTGGGAGTATTGTGTTATTGCTTTGGCAGCGCACAGAATCCAAGACAGAAGGGGTTCATACTCCCGAAGCCTACCAGAATAAACCAGCTTGGCACCAACAAGCTTGGTGGTTGGTTTTGCCAGCCTTAGCGGTGATTGTTTTGTTGTCCGTGACGAACCAAAGTACACAAGATATTGCTGTAGTACCATTTTTTTGGGTTTTGCCCCTTAGCTTATATTTGCTTACATTTATCATTGCTTTCGATAGTCCGCGTTGGTACGTGCGGTCAGTGTTTTTGGCGTTGCTTATTCCTACCACAATCTTAGTTTTACGCATGTTAACCTTGTCAGTTGATGCTTCGATTGATTTACAAATTGGTGGATATGCCATTGTAGTATTTATGTATTGTATGTTTTTACATGGGGAGTTGAGCCGATTACGCCCATCACCAAGCTATCTCACGAGTTACTATCTGACAATCGCCCTAGGCGGCGCTTTGGGCGGTATATTTGTGGCGGTCATCGCACCGGTTATATTTAGTGGTTTTTTTGAGCTTCATTTAGTCATCTGGTTGGTCTGTTTTGTGGCTGTCATTCGCTTATTTTCCGATGATGTTGCCCCATTCCTGTTGTCTGGATGGGGGAAGAAGGTTGTGGTGGTTGTTGCCTCTCTTGTCATTGTTTCTATAGGTGGGGTATTAGCGGATAACGCCCTCTCTGCAGATGAGGGTGTGTTAACAACGGAGCGTAATTTTTATGGCATTACTCAAGTCACTGAAGAGGCTTTATATGACATTCCTGCCATTTGGTTCACGGATGGTGGCATTATACATGGGATGCAATATCAGTCTGCTGGGTTAAATGATTGGCCAACCACCTATTTTGGGGAGAATAGTGGCGTAGGATTGGCCATACTCAACTATCCTAGGGACGGGGCTATCAAAATGGGTGTACTCGGGTTGGGGGTTGGAACACTGGCAGCATATGGACAAGAAAGCGATGTGATCCGATTTTATGAAATTAACCCTCGGGTAAGAGATATTGCGGAAACTTATTTCACGTATCTCAGTGACTCGCCAGCAGATGTTAGCATTATCATGGGGGATGCGCGCCTCAGTTTGGAACAAGAACCCCCACAGGGGTATGACATCTTGGTGTTAGATGCCTTTTCTAGTGATGCTGTTCCGCTACATTTGCTCACTATTGAAGCATTTGAAATTTATGTGAGCCATCTAAAGCCAGATGGGATTATTGCTATCAACATTACCAACCGTCATATTAATTTGCAGTCGCCAATGCAGGCTATCGCTAACGAATTTGGATTCACAGTGGTACACATTTATACAGGTGATGAGCGTGGTACAGTATGGTCATCGGAGTGGTTGCTTTTGTCAAAGAACGAATTGTTTCTGGAAGCAGCACCCATTCTGGAATATGCTTTATTAACCGAGATTGATACAGATGGCGTTCGGTTATGGACAGATCAATATTCAAGCTTGTTCCCATATTTATACTTGGAACTGCCTGTTGGCTTTGAGTGATATGTTTTATAGCTTATTAGGTGCTTTTGGGCATCTAATGATGAATGGGCAGGGGTGCGGGCGTTTTTGCATGTGAGGGATGCCTTGGGGTGGTTGCGTCAAAAGAGGCTGTGATGGTTAGTTTATTGTTTATGGCCAATTGAAATACTGGCTATCAACTGGCAATTACAATTATTATCCAGTAAAATTTATTTAACATCTAGCCTATATTCATTCTTCAACTGACCCATTCACAAGGAATACATTATGAGTGATGTACTGCAATATGAAGATACCAATATTTATATTGCCCGATTAACAGAAGATAATGTTGCAACCATTCTTATGCTTTATCAACAAGTTCTTCCTGCAAGTCGGGGGGTGTTGTGTGGGGTGTTTGACTTTTCGCAACTGGGTGAGTTTGATTCTGAAACATTCATCAATAATTTTCGAGTGTTTCAACGGATGCAACCCAAGCCTCATTTTTTTGCATTTGTGGGTGGCAAAACGGTTGAATCAATTGGGCGTGTTTTGGCGCAAGAAGATATTCAAGTCCCTGTATTTGAGGAATTGTCGGGGGCGCTGTCTTATGGTCAGTTGAAAATTGATACGACGATTATTAAAGATAATTTGAAGCATCCCCAAACAGCGCCACTAGAAGAAACTATTGTGATCCCTAGCCATGATTTAGGCTCGGAGACAGTATCTGAAGATCCACCACCAATTCATCAAGCGATACCGATCCCACAGGGGGCGATTTTGCATGTGGTGTCTAAACAGAATAACCAGAGTATGTCGTTGATCCCACAAGGGGTTATGGTGTTAGGGCGGCGTAGCCAAGCAGAACGCCCCGATATTGATTTAACCATGTGGGGTGGGGCGAATCATGGCGTTAGCCGTAAACATGCTCAGTTGATTGTTGGAGATGAGGATAATGTGTTGTATGTGGAAGATTTGGATAGTGCCAATGGCACCTTCTTAAATGGGGTACGGTTAAAACCGCGTAAACAGTATCCGTTACAAGATGATGATGAAATACGGTTAGGGGCGTTTAAGTTAATGATTTATATCCGTAGTACGAGTGATGAATTACCCTCTTTGCCTTAATCACCAGACCTAAAATAGGGCAGGGTTTCTGCCCTATTTCTGGGAACGTTAGCCAGCAATTGGCCCTTGATATTTAGCATCCCCGAAAGCTAAGACTAAAAACATTGGTGGAAAAACCCACAAGAGACATCCGTATAGGGTATCTTTGCCAAAGACTTTGGCGAGGTCAAAGAACAAAAGAATTTGCAAGGGGGTGAAGGTCATCAAAATGAACCATAAGAGGTCACGCCCAAAGATTTGGGTGATCAAAATGTATTGGTTAACGAATGGAATTAGGGCATAAAAGCCGGGTTGGTTGGCTTTTTCAAAAATACGCCACATTGCTGCCAAATAAATTAAAATAAAAATCCCAATACAACACAGAGTTACGAGTGAGGCAATTACGCTGCCCCCATCACTGCTGCTGCTTTGAGCCAAAAATTGTGCAAATGTACTTGCTAACATAGTGTTCCTCAAGGTTATGATGCTATACAGATAGCCTCAATTATGCAGATATTGAAAAAATACACAACTTAGCGCCCCCCTCGGAAGTAGGCATCCATCACCGTGCGGACAATGGGCGCGGCGACTTGTGAGCCTTCCCCACCATTGTAGACGAATGCGACCACGGCGATCTCAGGGGCTTCGTAGGGGGCATAACCGGCATACCATGCATGTGAAGGCCAACGTCCAGGAATACACAACCCCAATGGGCGGGCGATGTCATCACAATATTCGGCGGTGCCAGTTTTGCCTGCTTCGTTCACATAGGTGAGGGGGTCTACAGGAGTGCGGCCAACACCAGATGTCCCACCAGTGACCACTAGTCGCATCCCTTCTTGCATCCAGACCATGGTGTCTAGCGAAGAAAATGGTGGAATATAATCGCGCCCAATGCGATCAAAACTTAAGGGGTCACACACACCACCGTTAAAGGCATATTTTTCGGGGATGTGAACGGTGTAGGTAACAAAGTCATTGACGCTATCTTCGCGGTTTTCGTCTGCATCAAATTGGGCTGTATACGTTTCGGGGTTACAGCGTGATGGGTCAAAGTAGGGCGAGTCAAATTCACAACGGCACACCAAGCTATTTTCATCTTGGATGAGCATATCTTCTTGTAACAACAAGACCGGTAGTTCTCCATCGACTGGGGGCACGGTATCCCGCGCAACTTTTGGCTCAAAAACACGGGTGATGTTACCGTTAGCGTCTTGGTAATTTTGTAGAATGGTGGGGCCCATCATCACGCCATTGTTGGCAATCCCTGCTACATATAGCAATTGTTGGAGTGGGGTTACCGTGACATAACCTTGACCAAAGGTTGCGTTGTAGGTGTCCCCAGTTGACCAACTTTCGCCATAGATGCGGCGTTTCCAGTCGGGGTCAGGCATGCGTCCGGCCACTTCTAGGGGAAGTTCAATACCAAGTTCAGATCCAATGCCAAACATCGTTGAGTAGCGGTAGAGGTCGATAGGGCCGAGACCACCGGGGCGCAGGGTCGCGGCGGAGACTTCGGGATTGCCGCCACCAACTTGGTAGTAGTACACATCACAGCTTTGGGCAATCGCATCTAGTAGATTTACCCGTCCATGCCCGGCATCGAGCCAACAGACAAAGCGCTGACCCGCCGCCACGTCATTCGGGGCGAACGCATTCGGCAGGATTAGGCTACCGGGGTCAAATAAAAAGGCGTTGGGGTCAATGACGCCTTCATCTACGACCCCAACGGCGCTCATGACTTTCCAGACAGATCCGGGGGGATAGAGCGAGCCGATGGCGTGATTCACGAGAGGGAGTAAAGGGTCGTCCGCTAGGTCAAAATAATATTCAGCATCAATGCTACGGGCAAAGCGCTCATTGTCATAGGTTGGCCATGAGACGAGGGCTAACACCTGCCCGGTGCGGGGATCCATCGCAATGACCACGCCACTTTGAGACACAAGGCGTTGCTCACGGGCATTCAGGATGTTGAGCCGTTCGATCAGTGCTTCTTGGGCAACCCGCTGTAGGTTAATATCAATCGAGAGTTGCATGGTGACACCTGCCACTGGAGGGGTGCGCCCCAACAAGGCAAGGCGTTCGCCCGCCACATCAACTTCGTAGATTTCTTCACCACGAATGCCCGCTAACTCGGTTTCAAAAAAGCGTTCTACACCAGCATAACCAATGCGGTCAAAGCTGGGGTCATAGCCTTGTTCACGGAGCTCTTCGGCTTCGGCTTCAGGAATAGGGCCAAGATAGCCAATGATCTGAGCCGTGAGTTCACCAGTGGGGTATTCACGTACAGACCGCACTTCAATATCCACGCCGGGCATGGTGAGCTTTTCTTCTTCAATTTGGAGCGCAATGTCGCGCTCAATGTCGGTAGCCACCACCACCGGACGGAATGGTGCGATCCCTTCCCCTTCGGTGACGAGTTCGTCAATGCTGCGCTCAAAGCTGCCAGAGGCTTCGGCAACGGCGCGTGTAGCAGGAACATCTATCAAGCCAGCAAGCCGGTTGTAGATTTGTAAAATATCATCGGGGTCTTCTGGTAAAAAAGCAGGCGTGACGGTGACATTAAAGGCGGGGACGTTGCGTGCCAGAATAACGCCATTGCGATCAATAATTGCACCACGTGGGGCGGCCACAGGTAAGGCTTGGATGCGGTTTTCTTCGGCATCTGCATTGAAGCTTGCGCCTTGGGCAAACTGAAGATAATAGACCCGTGCGATAAAGATGGCAAAAATAGTGAACATCACGGTACGGAAAAAGATTAAGCGCCATCCTTGAAAAGGAAGTAGTTGTTGTTGCATACCAAACCTCTGCGATACATTGATTCGATCTGATCTAGGTGGGGGGGGCGACGTGACCGCAGCTGCGCCGCGACCGCCCCGCCCCCGCTGGCGGCGCGACCTCGCACCGCGCTCCGCGCGAGGCTCACCCGCGCCACTTGCGAAGTTGCCTCTATTATACGGGATGATACCGAGCCAACCACCCAACCGGAGGGCGACCGCTAGCCAAACAGGGTTTGTGTTTGGGGGCGGAAAAACGCCACAATACGCCCCATGATGCGAAACACAGGGATGATCAGCAATAGATTGAGTAATGTGGAAGGCAGTACCCAGCCTAAGAGGGCTTCAATTGAAAACCCAATATGACCAAACAAGATTAAGATAATAAATAAGACGATATGACTGATGGTGGTGGCGAGGGCAGCGGCAAGGGGGGGGAATAAGATATTGCGGTGGTGGATTTGCCCGAAGGTTGTGTGGATAGCACCAACGGCCAACACATAGGCAAGACTAGAGGCTCCTAGAGGGGCTATGGATAATAAATCAGCCAATACCCCACCCATCAGCGCCCACGGGATGGCGTCGGAGGGCGGGGTGAGGAGTGCCCATGAGACGATAAACACCAAAACCAGACTAGGATGCCCATATTGAACTTGCACACCCGCAAAGAAACTGGCATCTAAGGTGGCGGCAATAAATAGGATAGGGAAGCCAATATAATAGGGGGTCATGGAGCGGCGTCTTCTTCTGGTTCTTCAAAAATTTCGAGGTCAACGGGTTCCCAATTGGTGATGATTAAGACCAACTGCAAAGCGTTAAAGTCAACAAGGCTACGGACATCAGCTTGTAGGAATAATTCGTCAGATGAGATGCGAACCCCTGTGACTTGACCCAGTAATAGATTTGGAGGAAAGTTTTGGGTTTCGTTTGATGTATAGACCTGCTGCCCATCCACCAGATTGGCGTTGATGTCGACAAAATCGAGAATCAGATCACCACTCAGGCTACCGCGCAAAAGGCCAGGTTCGCGCTCATCATTTAGGATGCGAGCATTCACCGAACTGTTTTGATCGGTGATCAAGAGCACTTCGGCACCCGTTGCAGACACTTGCACGACACGCCCAACCAATCCTAAATCGGTCACGACGGGATCCCCCACTGACACACCATCCCGCGCCCCGCTATTGATATGAATCGTCCGTACCACACCGATGACATCCCGCCCGATAACATCAGCCGAGACAAATTGCCAATCAGCACCGACTTGCCCCACATAATTGACCAAGCCTGCCAAGCGATCATAGTCACTACGGTAGGCACGGAGTTCGGCTAATTCACTTTGATAGGTGGAAAGGGCTTGTTCCAGTTCGCGGTTTCGTTGCCGTAGATCACGAACTTCGGCTAGATCGTCTAAAAGCCCACTACTATCATTAAAAACGCCACCAAACGCGCTTTCAGCAAACGTCAACGGTAAGCGTAAGACGCTTTCGGCGGGGGCGAGTGTGCCGATCAAGCTCAGGAATAAGAGTGAGACACTGATCCCGATCCCCATAATAATGCTAGCTGTCCGTGCGCGTTGCATACCATCATCCTCATAGACTATCCGCGTTCCATTATAGCGGGAAAATTGGGGATGTGATCAACGCTCGGTATTTTTGTTATATACGGGGACACAGTGGGGTGATGTCTTCGTGATGATTCAAAGATATGTCTGATGTGAAATGAAGTAGGGACGCGATGTATCGCGTCCGAGATTACCAGCGTTATGTTAAATCACGGACGGCATGTATGCCGTCCCTACAGGCTTCATATTTTTTGAAAATTCACATTTCCATTGAGAGGTGTTACCCCTTATTGGGGCTAAAGCGACGGGTGATCCGTGCCAGATTGCCATTAAACAGGGACGGTGTCGCACGGACTTTGTCACGGCTAGTGGTAATGATGACCACGCCCGCAATAATCAAAGCCGAGGCGAGGAGTGTTTGCACGGATAGGGTTTCATCAGCGACTAGCCACCCCAAAAAGAGCGCAATAATTGGATTCACATAGGCATAGCTGGTTGCCATCGCAGGCGTGACCGTTTTTAGCAGATAGGTATATGCTGAAAAGGCGATCACAGACCCAAAAATGACCAGAAACAATAAGCCCGCAATCGATTCTGTGCCGGGGGTGTGGGTCAGGCGGTCACCATGTAAAACGGAAAGAATCCCCATCACGCCGCTTGCGGGCAGCAGCATCGCAGCAACACCCATAAAACCCTTTGGCATGGATACTTGACGACTGAGCATGGAGCCCAATGCCCAAAAAATGGGGGATAAAGTGATGACGAGTCCGCCAATGGTGTTTGCCCATAGGTCAGCACCGAGGTTTAAGACAATGATACCAGCCATGCCTAGCATCAAGCCGATAACTTCAAGGCGCGTTGGCATCCGTTCTAAGAAGCTAGCAAAGACGATTGCCCATAACGGAACCGTTGCGACCATCATGGCGGCTAAACCCGATGCAACCCATTGTTCGGCGAACATCACGCCGCCTTGACCACCACCGAGCATCAATGTGCCTAAAAGGGCGGCATTGATCCATTGTTGGCGGGAGGGGAGCGCTTCGCCGCGTAGGATGCCAATCCCAAACAGGATAATGCCTGCCAACACAAAACGCATGGCGGCAGCCATCAGCGATGGAATATCTTCAATTACATAGGTGATGGCCAAGTAGGTAGACCCCCAAATGATATAAATGGATGCCATTGAAAGCAGAACTAACCAACTTAGCGATTGTCCTTGTGGGGTTGTAGTCGTCATATCACACACTCCTAACTTGTTCAACCTCTATTTTAAAAGTATGATGAGCATAGCACCATAAGGATACTGATGTATTTTGGTGTATATAAAATGAAATTAAAGGTATTTTTCGATGAATGCTTTAAATTATGAAGAGCGTGAAAAATTATTGGATGCAACAGGATGGGCGATTTTGCATGAGTTGCAACAAGATGCCCGCATTCCTTTTAGTGAATTGGGGCGTCGGGTGGGGCTGTCTGCGCCGGCCATCACCGAACGGGTGCGGCGCATGGAAGACGTGGGCATTATTGCGGGGTACCACACCGTGATCAATTTGGAGGCTTTAGGATTAGGCATTTTAGCGATGGCACGGATTCGTTCCTATGAAAGCCGTAGCCCGCAGATTGCGATCAAAGCACAGGGAATGCCCGAAGTACTGGAATGCTACAAAATCACGGGGAGCGATTGTTATACGATGAAGATCGCGGTGCGGGATGTGGTGCATTTAGAGGAAACCATTGATCAACTGTCCACCTTGGGGCATGTGACCACCACCATTGTATTATCGTCACCGGTGCCACCCAATAGCCGCCCGATTAGTGCGCAGACCCTTGGCTCATCCGAGGAGTGAATTGAGTATTGGTCGTGGGATACTAATTTTTGGTATCAAAGCTTAATCATTCAAGCTCATCACAGACAAGCTCAATAACCAATGCGTCCTCAAATGTTCTAGGGGAACCATTGAGCCTAAACAACTGGCATTCATCTTTGTATGCTAATAGTACAACTTCATCAACCAAATGATAGTCCAATTCAGGATAATAAAAATTTCCTTCTGCATCCGTTAATAAATCAATATTTTCAATAGGGTCAAATCCAATACATTTTGGTTCTAAGATAATATTTGGGTCAGGGTCTGGAAAATAGACACTAAAAATTACTAGTTTAACATCCTCTATTGGTTCGCCAGATAGAGTCTGAACATTACCTTCTATATCTAACATCTCAGTTTCACATGGCTTAATCGAAAAATAATCTTGCATAATAAAAAAAAAGGCGCTGCTAAAAAACCCTATACATAGAAAAACGCTAGTTCCTAATCCAAAACATGCTTTAAGAGAATATAGGTTTGCCGCTGAATTAGATTGTAATTTGGGCATTAAAATTTCCTCATATATTGATTTAAGGCTACTCGGGTTATCTTACAGCGCGTATTGTAATGAATCATAAATACCAGATTTCATTCATCTTGATCGCAGGATAAACGTAAGCGGGAAATTGAAGAATAAGTTTGGTCAAAAATACCTTCCTTATATATTTCGCATCCCTCTTTTTGTACTATTACAAGCATGCCATCAAATCTCATATGCGAAAAATTAGGGTAATAAAACTCACCATTCTTATCAGTAGTTAGGTGGATGTTTTCTATGGGCTCAAATTCATAGCAAACTGGTGAAACAAGACTACTCTCCTGTTGAACATTACCAATTCTATAAACACTTATGATAAAAATATTTGCGCCTTCCACAGGGCCATTAGATGATCTAACCCTTCCGCGAAGATCAACATTTCTTTCAGGGCAATATTCAGGAAGTTCTGATAAGCTTCGACCTTGATTGTTATTATATGGGGCTGTGTTTGACAAAAACCAAAAATATCCACCCAATAAAAAACAAAATATAAAGGTTATAAAGGATAACCCTAATACTGTAAGTAGTGCGATCTTTATGCCTTGAATATAATGTTGCATCATGCGCCCTAACACTAGGTTGCCTAAGATACATATCATCCGAAAATAGAAACTTTTGTAAAAAGCGAAGGGTGTACACGCTGTACCGATATTAATTGCTTAGCGTAAGTTCCCGTTGCCATGTTTGGAGTTGCTCGAGTGTGGTGCTGATGCCACCACAAACAATCATGGCGACCTGATCGTAAGTGGCGAGGGTGTCTGCGTGATCATACATCAGGCTGAGCGCCGCACCACACGCTGGTTCAACCAGCATTCGTTGGTCATCAATAAAATGTAAGCAGGCTTGCACGGCGTCATAATCACTGACTTGATAGGGGGTAATCGTGTGCTGTTGCGCCCAATCTAAGGCTTTTTGGGTAACACGTTGTGCGCCAAGGGTGGTCGCAATACTATTGATATTTTCGAGGGTGATCAATTTTTTGGCTTTGAGCGCATCAGCAAAAGAGGTGGTGCCATGTGTTTCAATCGCCATGATCGGGACATCCTGCCAACCAACTTCATGCAAGCCTTGGGCGACACCACACAATAACCCGCCCCCGCCAACCGACAGCACCACCAGATCGGGTTTGTCAATTTGTTCAGTTAATTCATGAACTAATGTTGCATGCCCATCCCACACCAACGGATTATCAAAGGGGTGAATGTATGCGCCTTGGGTTTCTTCAACTAATTCACGGGCAAGTTGATCGGCTATATCCCATGTTGCGCCATGACGGATCACTTTTGCACCCTGCGACGCGATCCGATTGCGGGCGGTTTCCGAAGTGGTCATGGGAACCACAATCGTCACCTCAACCCCTAACAAGCGCCCGACATATGCCGTGGAATACCCCGCATTCCCGCCGGAGGAGCAGATCAGATGTGTTAAGCCGCGTTCAACCGCATCTTGGCAAACGCGCCCCATGCCCCGCATTTTAAATGATCCGCTGGGCTGTAAACTTTCCATTTTAAGGTGGATTGTTTTGCCTAAGCGCTGATTAATCATGTGGTTTTGAAAAACAGGGGTTATGGCGTGCATGGTGTCTCATTCCTTGTTGGTTGATGAGCGCGATTATACCATGCACACCGCTTTATCTTTTGCTAAAGATAGGTAGTTTATATGGTCACCGACCGCCGCTCAATGTAATCAGTATAGTTGCCCTCGTAGCGATAAATCGCCCCATCTTTGAGTTCAAAGATCACATCGACCACCGCATCTAAAAAGTATCGATCATGCGAAATGACAAAAACCGCTCCTTCAAAGGTTTCTAGCGTTTTTTCCAAGACTTCGACAGATGGAATATCAAGATTGTTGGTCGGTTCGTCCAAGAGTAGCAAATTCGGATTTTGCAGCATCAACAGCGCCAATTGAAGGCGGCTCCGTTCGCCACCGCTCAACGTATGGATCGGTTGGCTGAGTTGATCGTAAGTGAACAAAAATTGCAGCAAAAAGGCAACAATGGTTTCTTCGCGTTTGGGGGCAGCATCCCGAAAGAGTTCCATTGGGGTGCGAGCCAACCATGCGCTGAGCGTTTCGTGCTGTTGGGCATAGTAACCTATCTCGGTACTATTCCCGATGCGTACCTCGCCATCAACAGGTGCGAGATTGCCAAGTATTAATTGGAACAAAACAGATTTCCCCGCGCCATTTTCACCGACTAGCCCAACGCGCTCACCATGCCGCACCACAAAATTGAGATCCAAAAACAGGAAATCATCATCAAATGCCATTGCTAGGTCACAAACCTCTAAGGCTTTGCGGCTGCCGCGTTTGCCTTGTAGGTTTAGATTAATGGTTTTCAAGGCTTGCACTTCTTCAATGATCTCGCCATTGGCTTCCATGCGTTCTAGCATTTTGCGGCGGCTATTGGCTTGTTTGATGTGACGTTCATCCACTACCAGACTTGCCCATAACTCAAAACGTTTAATGGCGGCTTCGATGCGGGCGATCTCTTTTTGTTGCGCGACATAAGCTTGTTGTTGGCGCAGTTGTGCTAGTTCGCGTTCGGTGCTGTAGTGGGTATAGTTGCCGTGATAAGTGGTTAAGCGCCCGTTGTTGAGTTCGATGACCTGATTGGCGACCTCATCCAATAAATACCGATCATGCGAGACGATCACGATTAATCCCTCATATTGATGGATAAACCGTTCGAGTTGGTGCTTGGCGCCCATATCTAAATGATTGTCGGGTTCGTCTAGCAGCAAAAAATGTGGACTATTCAAGGCGAGTTGGATCAGGCCTAACAATTTCTTTTGTCCGCCGCTGAGGACTTCGGCAGGGAGTGAATCATGATGTTCTTCAAACCCTAAGAGATTCAACAATTCGCGCACGCGCCCCTCGTGTTGTGCGCCGCCGGCTTCGTCAAAGGCTTCTAGTAGCGTTTCTTGACGGTTCAGCGTTTTGGTTAAGCGGTCGGTGTCGCCATAGACATCGGGATCACTGAGTTGTTGTTCGATTCTTGCCAATTGTGCATCCAGTTCCGCAAGGTGAGGGGGCAATTGTGACGCCAGATCATAAACCGTTTTATCGGGCGGGAATGCCACATCCTGCGGCAAGTATCCGATCCGTGCGCCTTTGCTGATGTGGAGATGGCCACTGTCCGGAATGATGTCTTTAGCGATCAATTTTAATAAAGTGGATTTGCCCGCCCCGTTGCCACCGACAAGGGCAAAGCAACCACTGCCTTTGAGGGTCCAACTGAGATCGGTGAAAATAGGGTTAACGCCATAATTGATGCTGAGGCGGTCAAGATGAATGGTATGGTTGGTCATGAGATTCCTTTTTGGTTCAGGGGCACACCCACAGATCAAAAAACCGGAGGCGTGCTCCGGCTTCTTGATAGACTTCTAAGAACTATTTCTTAACGGGTATATTACAAGTCACACGGCGCACTAGGGATCAGTGGGTGTGAGGTGCAGCCCAATAAAGAAAAATTTAGAGGAGAGAGTTGAACAAAAAATATCATATGATCATTATATGACAGCTTTAAGATCGTGGCAACTTCTTTGCACTTTTTGAAAGGTTGTTGTTTGGTTATCTTAATAGAATATGGTGTCTATTCCTGAATTCAATTATTGATTCGGATAAGGAATCAACCCGACTGACGGATGCGGCACATAGGGGTCTTCTAAGTACGCCATATCCTCTGCCGTTAACTGAACAGAAACCGCGCCAACTGCATCATCAATATAGTGGTTTTTGGTTGCTCCGATCACGGGGGAAACCACAGATGTTTTGTGTAACATCCACGCTAGCGAAATTTGAGCATAAGACACCGCATATTTTTCGGCGAGTTCGCCAACCCGATCAATAATTAGCTGGTCAGCATCTGCCATTGCATCGTATTTTTGTTTCGCGGTGGAATCGGTTTCACTTCTTTTGGTGGTTTCTGAGGGCTTGCGCGCTAATCTGCCCGCCGCAAGGGGGCTATATGGCGTCACCGCAATCTTTTCTTCAATGCAAAGCGGCATCATTTCGCGTTCTTCTTCACGATAGATGAGGTTATAGTGATTTTGCATTGAAACAAAACGCGACCAGCCATGTTTTTCTGCGGTATAGAGCGCCTTTTGAAATTGAAAGGCATACATTGCCGATGCACCAATATACCGCGCTTTGCCTGCTTTGATCACATCGTGCAAAGCTTCCATGGTTTCTTCAATGGGGGTGTTGTAATCCCACCGATGAATGATATATAGATCCACATAGTCTGTGCCCAAGCGCATGAGGCTTTTGTCTATCTCGCTCATAATCGCTTTTCGTGAAAGCCCACTGCCGTTTGCGCCCTCGTGCATCTTTCCGAAAACTTTGGTCGCAATCACCACTTCATCTCGGTTTGCAAAGTCTTTGAGGGCTTTCCCTAGGATTTCTTCGCTACGTCCATACGCATACACATTCGCGGTGTCAAAAAAATTGATCCCTAAATCTAGCGCATGTTGAATCATGGAACGGCTATCGTCTTCATTCATTGCCCATTGGCTATGTGACCATCCCTCCGCGCTGCCAAAACTCATACATCCGAGGCAAATAGGAGAAACATCTAGCCCTGTATTGCCTAATTTTACATAATTCATTTTATGTGTTTTCTATTTCTTTGATTAAATTTGAAAAGGAATTTTATGATTGTGATTGTCGCCTAAATCCGTTATGACCGATGGAACGGTGCTTATTCTACAGCATTTATCTCTATCATTTACGGAAAACTGCTCAAAATAGCCTACTAAACACTTGAATGGTAACATGATAAAAACCTAGCAATGATGGGAGCGCCACATGAATTCCAATGAAATACTAGAAACACTCCTTCAGCAACTCAGTGAATCGGTTCAGATACAAAATGTTAGGCGAGATTATACAGCGGATCAGACCAAGGTATCGTGGTTAGATATGTGGACAGAGCATGTGGACATGACAGTCGCATGGAGCCCAAAACAAGAGTTGCAATTATATATTGATGAAATAGGCGTGGATAACGACCGGGGATATAATCCTCCACCTGATAAAGTCGTTACAACCATTGCAGAAGCAAAAGCGTGGTTTATCGTAGAAATTGACAAGATCATAGCTGGCTAAAGGCGGGACAGCGGAAAATGGATCCAAAAACACAACTGATTCAAAAGTATTTGCCACGAGGCAGGATGAGACATAACGAACTATTGCTACCGCCTGTCATAGCATTGGAATTTGTCAAAGAGGCTACTGATCTTGGACTAATTATCTGGGGCGTGGATGTGTGGGATTATGCTACTCGTGACGGTAAGATTATCGGTGTCAGTGAACAATATTGGGAGTTTCTTGATATTCCAGATGAGGCCATCCATAGTGATGACGCAGTTGAGCAGACTTCGCAAATGGCTATCGAATATGTGCAATCAATGAAGGAAAATCATGATCTCGTGTTTATTGACTTTGGTGATTGATCACTTATATTGCTATGATGCCGCGCACTTTACAGCAGAAATTGACAAGCTTATCACAGATTAAAGGCAGAACAGCGGAAAATGGATCCAAAAACACAACTGATTCAAAAGTATTTGCCAAGTGGCAGGCTGAGCGGTAGTGAGTTATTGTTGCCGCCTGTTATCGCATTAGAATTCATCAAAGAGGTTGCTGACCTTGGACTAATTATCTGGGGCGTGGATGTGTGGGATTATGTTACTCGTGACGGTAAGATTATCGGTGTTCATCAACGATATTGGGAATTTCTCGAGATATCTAATGATGTAGTCTATAGTGATTATGCAGTTGAGCAGACTTCGCAAATGGCTATCGAATATGTGCAATCAATGAAGGAAAGTTGTGATTTTGTGTATGTTGATTTTTATACCGATATTACGGCGTAATCATTATTGGTTGTCTGCTTTATAGGATACGCTATTTAGTTAGTTATGGTTCCATCATCTTCAGGGAAGTGTTCCAAATAATCAACAGGATACCGCTGCCAGTGGGAGCATCCCATTTGGTTAACAACATAGTTTTTTAAGAGGCTAGCATCGTAGGACATATCTTTTGTCGTAATCAACAGTGTAAAGTTTTTGCCATCATTTTGAAACACCAATCGGGTTTTTGTGCCTGCCATGTCGACCCATGCAGGGTTGCTGAACTTGAGATAGTCAGGATTAAAACTTGCTGGCAGGTTTGCCCTCCATGGGCGCTCAGTCAGTATTTTAGATCGCTGACTTTCAGCAAAGATAACTGCTAGCCGTTCTGCCATAGATGTGTTTGGTGCTTTGAAGTCTGCGCGGAATACACACCACTGATTGCCATATTGTAAATTACTTAAGGTAGCTTCTTTTTCTTGGAACCATCTAAGCATTGCTGAAAGACCTACCAATAGATTGCTGGGGAACATCGTTTTTATCACCAGTTGGTCATTCGAGGTAGCTACCTTTAAAAAATTGGTTTGATATTTTATTTTATCCAATCGACTTAAGTGACGAACCCACGGTAAATCAAACTGAACATCGCCTAACAAGCGACGTTCCTTTATACGGTCAGCGGGAGTAACCGTTCGCCAACCTTCGACCGTTTGTTGTAAGGTATAGGCTGCTTTTGCAGATGGTAGCTTGAGTGTTATGTGGCAAACGAGCCCAGCCCAAGCTCCAACATTATCCATTTGTGATGGGGTTGCGGTAGCACCTAGTGCTTTTAGAAAATTCTTAACGAGTGGTTCTTCAGGTGGAAGTTGGCCATGATAATCTGCTATGAATAGATACCTGTCCCATAGCTGTAGGTGTTCGGTTATTGTTTCAAGCGGGCTTACTCTGTGTATAAAGTTTCTGAAGCTGTCTTCGCCATAGTTTTCCGAAAAGTATTCGACGATTTCAGGTAAAGGTAGGGGGTGATATTCATCTGTAGTTTCATGTGTTTGTTGATGTGCTTCTTTAGCTTTGCTATTTTGTAACTGCCATACTGCGACTGCCTCAGTCAATTTTTCCCATCTATCATACGCTTTTTGGGCTTCCTGTTTGGTTTCAAAAATACCAATAACCGTATAGAGCGAGCCATGATTATCGCAAAATTGTTGCATGATTGCTTCATCCATTTAGTGCTCCTATGGATTTGGAAATAGAAAATTGGGAGACATCAGCGGGGGATAAATCTGGCTACCAGCATGCGAGATATTCTACTGGGATGGGTTTAGCTCTATACCCATCCCACATAGTTGAAAAATAAGTGAGTCGTTAGCTATCCACTTCGCTGGTGGTAGTAGTGTCAAAGCGGATGCCGGGGCTGCTTTCTTCTGCGCCGCCACCTAAACAGAGTAACAAGACACTGCCATCAGGGGAGGCGCGATATTGGTACGTCCGACCATTAACGGTGATCAAAATCCGATAGGCTGCGGTGGGGCCATCAGTAAATAGTTGTCCGCGTGCGGGACATTGGAAGGCGCTATTGGTGTAGACGACACTTGCCCACCGATAAAAGACACGATAGGGATATTCAAAATCAGCATCTTCGCCAGTGCGGTCAACATCTTCGCGGGTGAGTACCACGTCTAAATCAAGGTAGCCGCTTAAGTGCCGCATGGCTAAGTTCGTGACATCATAGCCGTTACGGGTTGCGCCAAACCCGGGTACAGATCCAAAGTTGAGATCCACCTGTTGCCCATTGATACAACGGATCAGATCATTACCGCTGCCGTTGGTGCGATACACGTACCGTCGCCCGACAACCGTCACTTCAACGCGGAAGCCATACCATCCGACAACCCGTTGATCGTCAGGGACAATAGGGGAATCACAAGCGATACGCCCTTGGGTGGCGTTTAGGTCTAAGGCTTGGCTACGGAAAGAGGTTGGAAAGGCCAAATCCGCGCCGCCGCTTTCCACTTGTCCACGAGTAGGTGCGGGGGAAATGCCTAAATTGCGATAGACCAATGCCAAGACAACATCTTCTACCGTGCCTTGTGCCGTGGCGACATCAGGCTCATTTGCTGGGCTGGGTACTAAGGTGACCAGTAAACTTCCAATTAAAAGACAAGAAATAAATAATAATCGTTTGGATACCATGAATCCTGCTCCATGAGATTTGCGTTTTTTTGTTTAGTCGGTTGCGCCCCATCTAAACGGGTTACACGCTCTTTACCATAACACAAAATCCCCAACTATGCAGTTATTTATCCTGAAGTGGATGCTGCGTTGGGTCTTTAGTTGGCAAGGCTAGGCCAAGGGTTTTGCGAAAATAGACACTGGCATCCTCATAACTGTCTACATTATAAGTTGTAATGTTCAGAGCACGGTTAAAAAACTCACTTGCCACCCGTACAAAGGTGTTTTTGGGGTTCCAGATATTCACGACGACCCCCAACTTAGGATGCCGAAACGCGGTGAGTGCATTGGTCATGGCACGCCAATTAAAGTGGATACCATCCACATGTTGAATATTTTGTAACAGGTGAATCGGATGCTCGGTGTTATCCAAATATGCTCGTACAATCTTATCCGTATTTAAGGAATCATCAATCGAGATGATGCCATATATATTGATGTATAAGATATGTGGTTTAACCGCCCATATGATATCCATCGGCATACCGCGCTCCCTTTATATACCCACTGTATAGTTATATGCTATTCCAATTTTCCGGAACCGCCTACGTATCAATCTGCTGGGCGGGTTACTCAATTGACGAATGTGTGGTGAGAAACCTTACCCATGCCGCAAAATGTGGGCAATGCTGTAACATGGTTTTGATGCCGATTTCATCACTAATGTAATAGCCATGAATGGTTTTTTTGTACTCGGTAAAAAGTCCTTCTAAACGCTTGGCGGGTGGTTGGTCGTGATTAATATCTTCGGGGGTTTCAAAATTTCTTATAATTTTTTGTAAGCCGGATAATTTATTTTGTTGGTCAGGGAATGCTTCAACAATTTTTTCTGGATCAGAAAACAGTAATGCTTCAAATTCATGAAGCGAAAAGTAGGCTTTGAATCGAGGGTTATTGATGTCTGCTTCAAAGGCTTCGGTTAAATGGACTACTTGCTGTTGTGGTGTGCCTTGTGGCATGGTGTTATATTCTGGAAAATCTGATGGCAACTGATAAACATCATACATGGTAGTGATGAGTGTTGCGTTAGAATCCTTTAATAAGTTTTGTATATCTTTTTTAACTTTACTGTATTTACTTAGCCCTCCTCTATGTGTCTGATTCCCCACCCGCTTTGTTTTTAGGATAACTGGTTCAACATAGATAGTATGTTTTTGGCGTAAGTACTTGCCTAAAATGGATTTTACAAATTCTTCTTCGGTTTGTCCTTCTACCGATATGAGGATTTTTCTCATGGACGCCCACCAATAACATTTTTTTCCCACAGTTCCCCAATACTATAGTCTTCTAGCCAATGCTCTAATTGTTGGGCATCTAATCGCCGAATGGTTGACGCTGCATCTTGCTGTTCGCAGACCAAAATATTTTCGGGGCTAAATTGATTAATGAGTGTCACGGATTGGGTAGAGATTAAAACTTGTGTTTTGGTGGCGGCGGACTCAAGCAACCCTGCCAAGATGTGTAAGGCAGCAGGGTGTAACCCAAGTTCGGGTTCATCGATTAAGATCATGCTGGGTAAATCGGGTTGGAGTAACAATGTTGCCAAGGCAATAAAGCGTAAAGAGCCATCAGATAAGTGATGAGCATGAAATATATAGTCTGAATTAACTTCTTGCCACTCAAGTTGTATGGTGTTTGGGTTGTTAGAATTTGGGCGCAAAATAAAATCTCGAAAGTTTGGCAAAATGCGTTGTACCGTTTTCACAATTCGTTTGTAATGTGATGGTTGTGTTTGTTGCAGCAGATACAAAAACGCGGGTAAATTGCCGCCATCTTGCCAGAAAAAAAGATTTTGATTAATTTCGCACATTTGTCGTAGTTTTGCGTTTCGGCTGGTATCATGAAAATGGTAGACTTTCCAATCATTGAATGCTGTTTGGATAGTTTGAAGAGTACTTCGTACATCAGTTGAAGATGTTGTGTTATAAACATAAGTAAGCAGATTACTTTCAAATCCACCTGATGAAATTTGGCGTTCATCTATTAAAACCATTTGTGTGTTTGTTGGATCGGGATCTCCACCTTTTTCTTCATAAAACAATAAACGATCATTATCTGTGTTGGTGAGCCAAGTTTTGTAGTACAGATTTTTTGATTCTTCCGGGGTTGTTTCTGAAAATTGAATATCTAAATGAATAAGCGGTGTTTTTTTTGAACCATGATGTAATAAAATATTTGCCCCCCCGCGCATAGTAACATAATGTTGTAATCGCTGTTGTGCTATATTATTCAACAATTCAAAAACCTGAATGAAATTGGATTTGCCTGCCCCATTCGCGCCGATCAAAACATTCAAATCATTGAAGTCTACAGTTACATCCTTCAACGACTTAAAGCCCTTGACTGTTAATTGTTGCAAATGCGCCATCATTCGTCCTTATGTGATAGGTATCTCATCGTATTTATTATACGGGATTTTCGATCATCGTTATTGCTGGTCAAGATGGGTTTGCATCTGCTCACGGATGAGATGCGCATTAGGCTCTGGCTCTAAAGCTGTGATTACGGCCTGTTGATCGTCTGTGCTGCGGTTTTGGCTGAGTTTGTATTTTCCCTGTAGTTCCGTGATGGTTATTTTGATCCCCACAATGGCCTTTAGGCGACTGGTCAACGCTGCATCGGATAGGGTCTGCAAGTTATCGTGTCCACTTTCATGATAACGCGTCAGATTGCGAACCATCGATAATAATGCCATTTCATCATGGATTACCTCAACGGAGCCATAAACATGGACTGCCATATAATTCCACGTTGGGATCGGGCTTTGTTGGACATACCATGTGGGCGAAATATAAGCATGAGCGGGTTGAAAAATCGCCATGACAGGATTTTCGAGGTCTGTTAGTGATTGCCATTGTGGATTTGCCCGCGCCATGTGAGAGACCAAAAAGGCTGTTTCATCCTTAAAATCGAGTTGGAAAGGGAGATGCGTAGCAAAGGGGCGTTCTGTAACACGACTAACCAAAATGCCAAAATTGTGTTTGGCAATCAGTTGATATAGCTCGGCATGGTCGGTCTTCAAAAAAGTTTTGGGGATGTACATGGACTGACTCCTGAATCTGTCGGGTGTCTGGTATGGTGTATATTATCTTTTATTATTACAGCCGCGCATAGTGTGTTGAGTGTTATATGGCGCATTCATTGCCTGAACTATATAAATGATGAACAATTCGCCTGATCCCTGTGAGATGCGTTAAAATTGTTTTATACTACAATATAGTAGATATAGATGCCTTAAAGTAAGGATTACGCAGTATGGCAAATTGGTTTTTAGTCGAAGATGAAGTAGATATTCGGAATGTGGTGAAGGTAATGTTCCAAGTATGGGGCAATACCACCATTGAATTTTCGAATGGGAATGATGCCTTCGACTTCCTAGCAGATGTTGATGATGGTTTAATCGATGATGGTGACTTACCCGAATTTGCCTTAATGGATATTCGGATGCCGGGGCCGAATGGCAATGAGATTGCACGTCGGATTCGGGAAACCGAACGGATTAGCAAAATTCCGGTGATCCTGATGACTGCTTTTCAACTCACAGAAGCACAACAACAAGAATTCCAAACCCGTGATGGGGTGGATCGGGTAATTTTTAAACCGCTACCAGACTTTGATAAATTCAAAGCAATTATCGATGAAACTATCCAACTTCGTAACGAAAAGAACGCAGCAGGCGGCTAAACCGTTGCGTTTAGAAGACTATTATACAGCAACGCGGGGTGCCTAGATTAGCATGACACATATGCGACCAAAGGAGTCTTGCCCGTGAGCGACCAACACGCTCGAGAATTTCATGGGTTGGTGCGTATGATCGAGGATCTGGGCACTGCTGCTGAAGATATTTTTTCACGGTTTTATACAGCCTTAAGTGCGCGGGATAAAGTTGTGGTTGATAAGCAAAAACTCGCATCCTATCGCCATAAATCAGAAGCTATCCGTGAGCGGGCACGCCAACAAACCATTGAGATTGCTCGTTTAACGGGCATCTTGGGGACGATTGGCGAAGGGGTCGTTATGCAAGACCCCCAAGGCCGTATCATTTTAATGAATGAAGCCGCACGGGAATTAATTGGTTCCACCCAAAATTTTTGGCGGAGCGAACTCGGCCAGATCTTTAAAGATGCTCAAGCCATTACGCCTGTTTTACGGCAAATGCAAATGGTGGGGGAACCGCAACAAGTTGCCATTAATAACCATATGGTGGCGGTGCGGCTGGCCGCGATTAATGATGACAAAGGTGATCACTTGGGTACCGTTATGTTGCTCCGAGATATTACCGAAGAATCAATCAGTGAACGGTTACGGAATTCATTCATTGGGCACATGTCGCATGAATTGCGCACGCCCTTAGCATCCATTAAGGGCATGAGTGAGGTCATGCTAAATTTGCCAGAGGGCACGCCGCCCAAACGTCGCTTTTTAGAAGCGATTAGCCGCAATGTGGGCATTTTGGATCGCATGGTTGTCGAATTGCTAGATGTTTCTGAGATCAGTAGCGGTGAGTTTGCCATCAAACAAGAGCCACTGTCCCTTGATGATGTGATGTTTCATTCCCTTAAAAATTATGAATCCCAGATGTTGGAACAAGATATTCAAACCACCAGTATGGTGAAAAATCCCCGTGCGTTAAACATTATGGGTGACCAGCGCCGCCTTGATTGGGCATTGGGACACTTGCTAGATAATGCCGTCAACTATACGATGCCCGGTGGCAATGTGACCTTACAATTGGGGCGGGTACGGTCAGAGCATGTATTGCTACAAATCAAAGATACGGGTGTGGGCATTCAAACCGATGATTTGCCTCGTATTTTTGAGCGCTTCTATCGCATAACCCCCAAAGCCCCCGATGGCACCACCATCGATCCGCGTGGACTGGGTCAAGGGTTGTATATTGCACAAGCGGTTATCGAAGCACATGGCGGATACATTAACGCCACAAGCGATGTTGGCGAAGGAAGTACCTTTACCATTGGGTTACCCATTGCATCCTGATCCTGTTAAGTTCTAAATCATCCCCTATCCATGCGCCAAGGAGCCACCATGCAACGTGTTGAGAGCCTCGAACAAGTTCAAGGGAATCATCCGACCGTCGTTACGGTTGGGATGTTTGATGGCATTCACCGAGGGCATGAATACCTCATTCAACAATTGGTTGAGCAAGCCCATACCCATGATCAACAAGTGGCGGTGATCAGCTTTTTTCCGCACCCAGATGTGGTGTTACAAAACATCACAGGGCGCTATTACCTAACCTCAATAGACCAAAAAACAGCCTTATTGCAATCTATGGGCGTGGATATTTTGGTGTTGCATCCGTTTGATGCGCAGGTGCGGCAGATGCGTGCCGCGCTATTTGTTGATCGGCTATTAGACCACCTCAACATGCAAGCATTATGGGCAACTGAAAATTTTGCGCTTGGTTACGAACGTGAAGGCAATATCGACTTTTTGCGCCAGCAAGGCCAAGAAAAAAACTTTACTGTTCGTACCGTTGATCTCGTGACGCCAAGCGACCCGCCCGAAAAAATTTCGAGTACCCGCATCCGTAATGCCTTGGCAGAGGGTGATCTGGTGTCTGTGGAAACATGGCTAGGGCGGCCATATGCAGTGCGTGGCGAAGTTGTGCATGGTGACCATCGCGGACGCACGATTGGGTTCCCCACCGCGAACGTGCAATCATGGGCGCAGCAACTGATCCCGGCCAATGGCGTGTATGCCTGCCATGTCACACATCAGGATACCGAGTATATCGCAGCGGTGAATGTGGGACAGCGCCCCACCTTTGATGGTGATGGCATTACCGTCGAAGCGCATCTCCTCGATTTTGATGGCGATCTGTATGGCGAAACGTTGACCGTTACCTTTTTGCATCGCTTGCGCGGCGAACAAAAATTTGATGGGATCGATGCGTTGATCGCCCAAATCCGCGCTGATGCAGAGCGCACCCGCGACTTGTTGGGGTAAATTATGCAATCATTAAAAGGCGAACAAATTATCGGAGTTGGTGAGATGGCTTTAATTTATTTAGATGATAGTGGAAAGCGTCAAACCATAGTTTATCAGCATTGCTATGACAATTATTTCGCCAAATGGACACATCCCGACTTTTGGGAACAGTTTAAAAACTGGAACCAGCTAACGGATGATGATTATGATGAACATCTTGAACGGTTAAAGGAGCGGCGCGAAATTGCTATGCGGGATATTACACAACTCTATATAGAATTTCATACCCAACCGCCAGTTAGTTTCGAGTTTGCTACACTTGATGATTATTATAATGTTTTACGCCCTATCTCGGAGATAGGGTGGATGACTTTTGACTTAAGCTAGGCAGTATTTCCTCGGTATTATTGAACCACTTCCCCTAAAACCTAAGGAGCCAATCTATGACGAATTCTGATCAATTACGGCATCAGTTATTGGATGTAGACTGGCTACAAGCCAAACTTGATGCCACCAATATAACCGAGCTATTAGCCTATAGCCAAGGTGTTGTTGACGCTTTCCCTGATGATCGGGTGGTGGAACTGATCCATGGCGTGCTAAAGCTGTCTGTTCATGTGTTGGAAATTGATAAATCCGTGTTGCAGCAACAACTCTATTATCGATTGTATAGCTATAAAGAATATGCGGAACTCGTTGCATTGCGTGAGGCTTGTCAAGTTGAGTTTGTACCTATCAAAGAACCTGTTGTGGAGCAACCGCATGAAAACGGATATATATTTAGCTCAGCTAGTTTTGATGAATTAAAAGATGGTCGCTTGCTATCGCGAGGAGGGGATAATGTTATAAGCCTGTCGCGTGTCGATGGCTATTTTTCTCAGGTGAATAATGTATTGGCGTTGCGTGATGGGCGATTATTATCATTGTCACGTGGTGACCATGTTTTATGGCTGTGGGATGTGGATGGTACCCCAATAAAACCTCTGTGTGGACATACTCAAGGGGTTGGTGGGGCGCTAGAACTACAAGATGGGCGGTTATTGTCGTGGGCTGATGATCACACGCTCCGATTGTGGAGTTCTGATGGTGTGGAACTTGGTATTTTGAAGGGGCATTTTGCACACATATTAGGGGCGTTGCAATTACGAAACGGTCAAATCGTATCATTAGATATTGTCGGCGTTTTACGCTGGTGGGATTTAGCACATCAGCTACACCGTTGGGTTAAGTCACGCAATAATGCTAATTCTGTTCGGTTGTTAGAGTCTCATAACAAAAAGTTGTTCTCTCTCGTTGGTGATATATTAGAATTGTGGGGTGTAGATGGCGAACGATACGCTACCATGGCAAGCCATAAAAGCATGGTTAAGGGTGTATTGAGGCTGCATCATGGTCGGCTCCTCTCATGGTCAAGTGATGGCACCCTGCGGCTGTGGCAGGCGGACGGGGCATTGCTGGCCACCTTATACGGCCATATGGAGATTGTGAGGGGTGGGGTAGAGTTATCGGATGGTCGGCTGCTCTCATGGGGTCATGACCAGACCCTGCGGCTGTGGACATCGGATGGGGCATCGCTAGTTACCTTAAAAGGTCATACGGATAGTGTGTATGGCGGGTTGGAGTTATCAGACGGTCGGCTTCTCTCATGGAGTCGTGACCAAACCTTGCGATTGTGGACATCGGATGGGGCGTTGCTGGCCACCTTAAAAGGTCATACGGGTATTGTGAAAGGTGGGGTAGAGTTATCAGATGGTCGGCTTCTCTCGTGGTCAGGGGATTGTACCCTGCGACTGTGGGGGGCAGAGGGGGCATCACTGGCCACCTTACGCGGCCATGCCTTTTGGGTGGCGGGCGTATCGGAGTTATCAAACGGTCGGCTCCTCTCGTGGAGTAGTGATCAAACCTTGCGATTGTGGGGGGCGGATGGGGCGTTGCTGGCCACCTTACGCGGTCATACAAGGGATGTGGGCGGTGTTGTGGAACTGTCAGATGGTCGGCTCCTCTCGTGGAGTAGTGATCAGACTTTGCGGTTGTGGGGGGCGGATGGGGCGTTGCTGGCCACCTTAGATGGCCATACAAAAAGTGTTTGGGGTATGTTTGAGTTGTCGGATGGTCGGCTCCTCTCATGGAGTCGTGACCAAACCTTGCGATTGTGGACATCAGACGGGGCGCCGCTGGCTATCTTAAAAGGTCATACAAAGCCAGTGTATGGTGCTTTAGAATTATTGGATGGTCGCTTCCTCTCATGGAGTCATGACAAGACCTTACGGTTGTGGACATCAGAGGGGCAATCGTTGCAAGCTTTTTATGGTGATGCCCCCATTACCGCAGTGACCTTACTCAACAATGAAACTGTCATCGCTGCCGGAGATTCTCATGGGCGGGTCATGTTCTTCAAAACACCACTGGTGTAAAAAATACGGTAATAGTTGAGCATGTTTCACCCCTCGGACGATATGCGCCATGCCTATCAAGTTGCATGAACCAAGCCCAATCCTATAAAATGGGAAAATTGTAAATGATTTGAAATCTATCTTAAGGGAGTCAACTCAATGATAAAACGATGGTTACTTGGCATGATGGTGTTTGCCCTAGCGATTGCAATGGCCATCCCCGTCATGGCACAAGACGAATTAACCGAAAGCGATACGATCCATGAAGGCGCAGTCAGCGTCAGTTATCCAAGCGGGTGGCAACTTGAAGAAGCCGAAGGCGCGGCAGTCCTCAGTAGTGGCACACCGGTATTTGATATTTTCAACGCGCAACTAGACGAATTCCCCAGTGATGATATGAATCTGGTGCTTGTCCCCGTAGATTTATTTGGCTTTTTAGCGGAAATCGAAGACCCCACGCCCGCCAATTTAGCCGCAGGCATTGGTAATTCATGGCTCATTTTTGAAGATAGCGTTGAAGAATTTGACGTCAACGGCGCACCGGCAGCCCGCATCATTGACACCGCCGAGGATCGTCAACTTGATAGCTATGTGGTCTATATCGACTTTGCAGCGGGTGGTGTGGCTGTGTTTGGTCAAACCGCGTTAAATGCCTTGGCCGATTATCAACCGACTGTTGACGCGATTGTTGCATCAATTGCCCCTAGTGAAGGCGGCGCTGATGGCGGTGAAATGGATATGATGGACGCTGAACCTGCCGAAATTAGCTTGACTACGGTTGATAACGTCAGCGCAATTGTCAGCGAACGCGGCGCGGATCGGGATGTGTACGATGGCGCGTTTAGTCCATCTGGCACGACATTTGCGCTGTCCAGTGGTAGCAGCCTCGCGGTGATGGATACCGTTAGTGGTGAAACCCTGACTGAATTTGAAGTCAATGGCGATTATGTGATCTATCGCAATGATGAAGAAGTGGCAGTTTATGATAACAGTGAATTGGTTATTTATAATGCCGCTAGTGGTGACGTGGTTGAAACCTTTAGCGTTGCTGAAGCGGCGGCATTTTTGCTCAATGATGAACAAGCCTTAGCCTTAGTTGCTGTTGAAGCACCAGATGCCCCCCTAGGGTTTGATCTCCAAATCCAAGATTTAACCACGGGCGAGGCTGTGGAGATTGATAGCTTCGCGGGATTTGATGGTATTGAACCGTTTATTTCTTTCAGCGACACCCGCACCGCCTTGGCATTAGGCTCCGCCCTGTTTATGGTGAATGTTGATAGCATCACGTTTGGCGATCCGTTCGTGACCGTCGAGAGCGAACTATCGTTTGCAGCAGTTAGCCCCGATGGTAACACGGTTGTTGTGGGTGATGATACTTATCAAATCACCGCCTATGATGCCAACAGTGGCGAGATGCTCTATCAAGTGGATCGTAGCGAAAGTAGCTCAAATTTGTCGTGGGCAACCTATAGCCCGGATGGATCGCTGGTATTTGTGACCCAACGCGAAACGCTGATCATGATTGATGCAGCTACGGGGGAAGTCTTGCGGGCGATTCCCACAGCGGTGGATGGTAATTTCGAGATTTTGGAAATCAGCCCGGACGGTTTATACATGATGGGCGCAGCCTATGATTACCTCAATGTATGGATGACCACGGCTGAATAGTTGATAAATACATCAACATCTATAGAAGAGGAATGCAAATTTTGCATTCCTCTTTTTATTTAGGGGAGAGGCATCATAAATGAAAATTGGGATTTTCTCGGATGTTCATGGTTGTTTGACTGAATTGCAGCAAACCTTGTCGTTGTTACGATCATTAAAGGTTGATCAGTTGGTTTGTGGTGGCGATTTGGTGGATAAAGGGTCTGACAGTGAAGGTGTAGTTCAATTGATGCGCGATCAGGATATTCCATGTGTACAAGGGAATCACGACGCGAAAGCCGCATGGTCATGGCTGACCAATCAGGAACCACTAAGCGATACAGCCATACAGTATCTATCTAATTTGCCTGAATCGCTAACGTTTACATGGGTAGGGGTAGAAGTGTATGTCGCCCATAGCAACCCGTGGAATGATTCGTCGGTGTATGTGTACCCCTCGCGCCCCAAAGCATTATTTCAAGAAATCGCCAAGGCGGTCACGGCACAAGTAATCATTTTAGGGCATACACATATACCCATGTATCAATATATCAGTGAGACGGTGATCATCAATGTGGGGGCAGTGTATGGCAACTCTAGCAGTGAATCAGTCTATGATGTACCTAAAATTGATCGACATACGTGTGGGGTGTTGCATCTGCCGCACGTTATCTTTGACTTATATGATATTGTTACTGGCAAACTTGTATGGCGGGAAACAAAAGGATAAGGCGTTAGCCCTATCCTTATTGATGGATAGTGACTATCTATTCCGCATTCACGAAATAATTCATGCCCCAATAGCCGCTCACGGTGGCGTAAGCACTAATGCTTACGGTGGTTTGGTCAACGGGGGCGCCGTTCTCCCATGTATCGGGAATCACAATGGTCGTGCTAAAGGTTCCATCTGGGTTGGTGGTGGTTGTGCCAAGTGCAGTACTTCTTAACCCTTGGCTTTGCTTTTCAATGTAGAGTGTGACCTCTGCATTGCCAGGGTAATTCGCACCATTGACGGTGACCGTATCGCCAACCGTTGCCCGCACAGGGTTTAATCCAACGGTTGGGATGGTACCTTCAGCAGGTTGATGAACCCCAGTGAACTCGCCCGCTGGGATGTTCCCTGCGCTAGGCGTGCTGGTAGCATCCGGAGTTGCTGTTGCGGTTGTGGTTGACTCTGTATCTGTTGGTTGTGGTGTGGCGGTATTCGCGATAGATGGCTCACCATTGGCTTGTGGGGGGATGATCAAGCTTTCACCGGTAAAAATGATATAGGGTTCTGGAATCGCGTTAAAAAACAAAACCTCATTCATCACCACATTATAACTTTGGGCAATCCCAAACAAGGTTTCACCTGCGGCAACAGTATGCACAATCGCACGATTTGGGATCGCATTTTGCCCACGTCGGAAATTTAGGGTGCTGATGCCATCATCGGTGGCGGTTTCTGTGGCTTCGGGGGCGGTGCTGCCACCAGTACCGACATTTGCATCGGTAGCAGTTGCAGTCGCTGTTGCTGCTGGGGTAGTGGTTTGCGTTTCAGTTGGGGCGGGTGAGCTGGTTGCTGCGGGTTGCGCTTCGACCAATCCATCAAGACATAAGACATCACCAATTCGTAATGACGCGCCAAGGGTTAACCCGTTGGCGTTGGCAAGTTCTGCTGCATTGACCCCTTGGCGGTTAGCGATACGAGTAATGGTGTCATTGTCCCAGACGGTGACAGTATTCACGCAATTATCGGCATTGTTGATCTGAGCATAGGTTGGTATGGCGGCTACCCCTAACAAGAGGATGATGGCAACCACCATGATGCTCGTTTGTTTCATGTGTTTAGTCATTGGTTTTCGTTTCCTATGATTTTATGATTTGTATTGTAATGAAAAGATGTAATTGGTGCGAGTTTGCGGACTGATTGTCGCATTTGATGCAACTAAAGTAATATAAACGGTGCAATGCACCGATGCGATTGCATCAATTACACAAAATAGGAGTATTACTTTAATGAAACGTATATTTGCATTAATGATGATTATGATGCTGTTGGTTGGCGTGCCCTATGTCGCTGCGCAAGCGGGGGGCGGCGGCGGTGGGGCAGAGCAACCTGATGCGGATGGGGACACCATCCCTGATGAGTTTGACGCCTGCCCTGACCAAGCTGGTACGGGTTTTAACGCCGGTTGTCCTGACGATGTGCTGCCGCCTGATGCCGATGGGGATACGGTGCCAGACGTTTATGATCAATGTCCTGATGTTGCCAGTGACCCCAGCTTAGGCGGTTGCCCTGACACTGATGGTGATACCTTCCCTGATAATTATGATGGATGCCCGAACGAAGCGGGTCTTCCTGAAAATGCTGGATGCCCCCAAGGGGTTGTCCCACCCGATGCGGATGGGGATACGGTGCCGGATATTTATGATAACTGTCCGGATGTATCTGGGCGTCCTGATTTAGGTGGCTGTCCAGACACGGATAACGACTTTGTCGATGATAATTTTGATGCGTGCCCCGATGTGGCCGGATTTGTGCAAAATCAAGGATGCCCCATTGATAATCCACAACCAACTGAATTCGACCGTGATGGCGATTTCATTGAAGATATCTATGACGGTTGTCCTGATCAAATTGGGAATGGGATGACTGAAGGGTGTCCTGAAGGCGTGTTGCCAGTCGACACCGATCTTGATGGTGTGCCAGACTTCCGCGATACCTGCCCCGAAACCCCTGCGGGAACCTTTGATGGTTGTCCTGATGGGGATAACGACCAAGTACCTGACATCACAGATTTATGCCCCAATGAATTTGGAACATACGATTTCTCTGGTTGTCCAAACGCACAATATGATGTCACCTTACCCGCTGGGCGTGCCGTGTTGACGGCTGACAATGCTGCCAGCGCTCAAATCTTGGGGCAAATTATTTTTGCGGGTAGTAGTTTTGTCTACGCTGAAAATGCGGGATCAATGTTGTTGCGTGACTTTTTGAATGGCGCGGCTATCTATGATGATGTTTTAGCTGAAACACTGACCCCCCGCTTGTTGCCGTTAGGGACTGGTTACATTGCTGATTATAGTGCAGATGGGTCATTGTATGTCGAAATGATTGACAACTACGAAACGCAAACGATTAGCTTTACGTTGGTGCCTGCTCAAAGTGATGTGCAATATATGACTGATTTATCAGTGCCATACCCTGTTAGTCGGTTAGCTGTTAGCCCCAATGGGCAATATATTGTGACGGGGCATGGGCAACCAGGCTATTATGGCCCTCCTATATCCGGCCCCGCTATCTTGTGGGATGTAGCAAGCCAAAGCCAAGTTGCAACCTTAGAGCATGATGGTGCCGTGACAAATATCGCCTTTAGCCCCGATGGTGCAGTGGTTGCCACAGCTACGGATGATACGCTCATTTTGTGGGATATTGCGAGTGCCAGCGAAGTGAATCGTGTGGCGGCTGAGGTAAATCCCTTTGGGATCGGGAATACCGTTCTCTTTAGCCCTGATGGTGCGTTGTTGTATACGGCGAATGGGAAGCAACTCACCGTCTATAATGCTGCTGATCTTAGTGTGGCTTATAGCGTTGAATTGTTAACGAATGCTCCGCCATTTATGAGTATTGCCAACATTGTTACCAGCCCTGATGGTAGCTTGCTGGCGATTTCACCGGGAATCTTTGCCGATGGGGGTGGTCCACTCTTGATCAATGCGACGGTATCCGCCGTGAGTGCGGCTGATGGTAGCGTTGTTGCCGAACTAGATGGCGCATTGAACTATATTGATAGTATCGCGTTTAGTCCGGATGGCACGATGATCATTGCATCCGCGAATAGTCGGGTGTTGTTCTGGGGTGTTGCCCAATAGGGGATTCATCGCCTCGGTAGTGGGGGCGCGGGGCGACCGCTACGCGGTCAAGTGGCTACGCCACTTAGCGATGGAACATCGCTGCCCCGCGCCCCCGATCGTTGTTAGCGAGTGGATGCAGGCGGTATTGGGAATCTATCCCGCTGGTGCTAGGCTTCCACACTGCGGACGGTTCCCAACCACTGCGATCTGGATCGTCCATTCGGTGTTTGCTGGATACCGTCGCCATTCATTCACCGAGTTAAACGTGCAGGTATAGGTTTCGCCTTCATTACTCCTGAGCGAAACATTATATGTCTCAATCCGATTGGATTCTCGTTCGTCCCCAAGATTTGTACCGCTCCGATCATTTAAACTGACGGACGGCCACGCGGGGTTGTCTGAAAGATTGTTCCCCCTGGTAAATTCTGAGCGTTCATAATCCCATTTATCAATGGTGTAATTACAATACTGATCGTAAACTGGTTCTGATCGGTAGCGGGTTTGGCAAACGCGCTCGGTGCGGAATGTCCCATCACCATTGTCCACACGTCGATTGCTACAGGTTTCACCATCAGCAACTTGCCGTGAGCCGCGCTGCCGTTCAGAGCGACTCACACTATACGCCCCACTTGGCATACTATCACACCAGTTCCCTTCAGAAACTGACTGATATTCCTCTATTTGAATTTCACGTTCCCACGAATGGCCGGTCACCATCACGGTTGAGGTTTCTGTCCAGAAAAACGCTGCAATAATCCCAATACAGGTCATCAAGACTGTGGTGAGGATGCTACCCCCAGCAATAATTTGGCGGCGTGTAAATTGTTGAAAGCGCCCCATGATGCCATGTTGTTGCTGGGCTGCTGCCGCCATTCGGGCTTGATCAGCAGCATGTTTTTCTTTGACTTCATCGATCTTATCGCTTTCTCGATATAGCCCATCGGGGTCTTGTTGTTGCATCTCTCGCAGGCGTGCTTGGGCGGCATCTGTGAGCGGCGTGCCACAATTCCCACAAAATTCAGCAGCAGCAGAGCTTAAGGTTTGGCAAGAGGGGCACACGACATCCGCCCCATGATAAACATGATCCACGACTTCAACGGCTTCCGACTGATCGGGGAAGTAGCGCCACTCGGCGCGTTGCTGTGCCCCACAATTTGGGCAAAAGCGATGATCTAACCCGAGTAACTTTTCGGCGCCGCAGAAGTCACAATCCCATAACATTTGGTATGTGCCCACCGTTTCGACCCGTTGCCCACCGCCCATCTGTGATGATAATGGTGGCACAGGCGCGCCTACCATTGGTTTTTTAGGTTTTTCAGTTGTGGGGAGCGCTTCGCCAAGGGTTGGGAGTTCCGTTGTTCCGGTATCTGGCGTACTCCCCATCATCCGAGACTCTAGTGGTGCAATCTCATTAGCAGGTGGCGGGGGCGATTGTGGTGGCGGTGATGGCGTGGTGTGTTGATCAAGGGATAATTTAAGGATAAGTGCCTGTGAATGAGTTGGATCTTGCGCCAATACTTGGTTGACCAATGTGCGGGCGTTTTCATAATCACCCTGTTCATAAGCCACATAGGCACGTTGTAAGATGTCGTTGCTCATAAGCCTACCATCCTGATAGTTGAATTAACCGTTGCAGCAATAACATTGGGGGATCATTTAACCCGAAGAGGTGAATTCTTTTTGAATCGATCAAAAATTGTTCAATCGGATCACTACTGACCCCTGCTCGTACACCTTTAGCCAATTTATCAGCAAAGCGACCGGTGCCTTCAATCACGATGACATGTCCTCCTCGTTTGACAAATGCTTGAGCGTCTAAGGGCGCAACGGTGCCACCGTTAATTAGGATCTCAACCCCGGTATGACGGTGGTTTAATTCATGTGTCACGGCGGCAAGCATATCCACTTCTTGACCCCATTCATCGGCTTCTACCAAAACAAATATAGAATGATTTTTGTCGAGTGGTGTTAAGCCTGCGTCGCCATGAGAGTTGCGGATATTGTTACTTTTTAAGATACGTTGGATAACATCGGCGCTACCAAACCAAGTGCCTTCATAATCTAATCCACTATCGCGTTGAGCTAGAACCTGACCGCTTGGTGCAACCCCCACCAAGGGGAATTTGTTTTGATGAGTGGCACATACTTCGCCCAACAAGCGCATCACACCGAAGGGGGTTCCGCCATCCACAATCGCTAAGTTTTTGCTCACGGCCATATCAGCAATTAAATTAAACAGCACGGACACCCGTTTTCGGATATTGGTATATTCAGGTTGGTCAAAGTTGCCCGCACCCCCGACAATTGCTAACGCACCATGTACATTTAACCCTAATATTTTGGCAATGCCGCTAACATCTTGTCCAATGGGGACGGTAATCGCAGGGACTTTGCGACCATCCTCCAACTTTGTCATAAAAGGCGTAAAGTTCATACAAGTTCATCCATGTTTGTTTCTATTAGTATAGCGAAATCTGAAAAAAACGCATGTCTCATCTATCATGGTGTCATTCTAATGCGGCATGGGTATAGTTGGTTTTAATCGATACACTATCGGTATGAAGCTTTTCTCTGTAATGTGGTCTCAGTGAAATCAAAAAGGTAACAATAATGACTAAAAAATCGTTAGCGCTCATCACAGGAGCCAATCGCGGATTGGGGAAAGAAACCAGCCGCCAACTTGCTCACCATGGCTATACCGTGATCATGACAGGCCGAGATCTAAAAAAAGCACAAGCTGCCGCCGATGAAATCGGACAGGGTGCCGTGGCTGCGCAACTGGATGTTGCAGACCCCGCCAGCATCGCTACCCTAGCCCAGCATATAATGGAAACCTATGGGCAGTTGGATGTTTTGGTGAATAATGCAGCCATTCATTATGATACGTGGCAACGGGTGAGTAATATCAATTTTGACACTTTAGAAGAAGCGATCCAAACCAATGTTTATGGGGCATGGCGGTTGACCGTTGCCTTGTTGCCCGCGTTAAAACAGAGTGATCATGCGCGGATCGTGAATGTCAGTAGTGGCGCGGGGGCGTTTGAGAGCTTGAGCGGCGGCACACCGGCGTATAGCCTCAGTAAAGTAGCCTTAAATGCCTTAACCATCATGCTTGCCAAAGACCTAAAACGCGACAATATTTTAGTCAATGCTGTTTGTCCGGGATGGGTGGCGACTGATATGGGCGGCAATGGCGGACGCCCCGTCAAAGATGGCGCGAGTGGGATCGTTTGGGCGGCGATGCTACCCGATGGCGGCGCAACGGGCAGCTTTTTCCGGGATGGTCAGCAGATTAATTGGTGATCAACCGATGGGGATTTAACTATCTTGCAAGGATGAGATCAGCGGCGGCGGATCAAACGTTAAAAACGGCGCAGGAATCCATCCTTGATTGGCACCCTCAGGGGCATCTGGGATTTTAACCATGTAGTAATTGGTCACTGGATTATCTTGGAACAAAATGATCTCAACCTGTGTACCATGCGGCGCTTCGGCAAAAATTTCTAACCGTGAGTGGCTGTCATAGAGCAAAACAGACTCTTGATAGAGTTCTCCCTCATAAATGCCATTTAAATACGCAATGTTATTGGATGTGCCCCATTGTTGCGGGATGCCACAGGCAGTTGGATCAGGGTTATCGTCAAACGGAAGATCGGGGACATCTGGGGAGCGATTTTCAGCGATGAAGGCGCGTTCTTCCTCACTATGTTGGATCAGTTCGGGTGGGTCGCTCGGCGGTGGCACGGTGGGGGCATTGTCTGTGGTGGTTGTTTCGGTTGTGCCACAGGCTACCAAACCGATCATTAAAATGCTAAGAAAAAGTGCCAAATTTACTTTCATAAGTGAAATGAACTCCATTGCTTTCTGCATTGACCCCACCAATGATGTGTTTCTTACCTTTATATAGCTCATGCGATTTGGGGGATATAGAGACGTTTAACAATCTGACAAAATTAGGTGTAAACTAGAGTGCCTTTTGGTAGAATCATCAGAACTCATGGCTCATCTAATCGAGAATTGTTATGGCAAAGGTATTTATTTCATATTCAACTACTGATTCCCCAATAGTTGATGAATTACGGGCTGATTTACAGCAAGCAGGTATCGAAGTCTGGATTGATAAGGTCGGATTGCATCCCGGTACACCTGACTGGGATCAAGCATTACGTGACGCTATTCGTAAGTCGGATGCAATTTTGCTAGCTGCTTCACCCAATTCGCGCCGTTCGCCTTTTGTTGGTGATGAACTTGCGCTTGCAGAAGCCACCAAGAAACCAATATTTCCAGTGTGGATAGATGGTGATCTTTGGATAGATAGTGTGCCCTTGGGGTTAGGGCGAAGACAGCATGTCGATTTGCGCAATGACGATAGTTATGCGGCTAATCTAAAGCGTTTGGTAGACACTTTATTAGGTGTTGCACAGACGATTGAACCGATTGTTAAGGAGCCTTTGCCTGAAGTTAGTAACCCAAGAAACCCTTATAAAGGGTTACGTTCTTTCCGTGCTAGTGATAGCGGTGACTTCTTTGGTCGCTCAACGCTAGTTGAGGAGCTAGTTGCCGAATTAACCGACATTGATCGGGCTGCGCGCTTGTTGGCGGTTCTTGGTGCGTCTGGTAGTGGTAAATCAAGTGTTATGATGGCGGGGGTGTTGCCACAGCTTCAAAAACAATATCCTGATTGGATTTATCTCGATCCAATTGTGCCCGGTGATAATCCATTAGATATATTGTCTGTTGCTTTGGCAAATCAATTTACACATTTAACGGAAGCAACTATTGCTGAGTCTTTAACTGATAGAAGTACCCGTGGCTTGACGCGGTTATTGGGTGTTTTGACAGGGCAACCTGTTGTTTTGTATATCGACCAATTTGAAGAACTATTCACATTAGTAGAAAAAGAAACGGATCGTCGTCATTTTATTGACCTGATTACGACTGCCATAACCGATCCGAATGGTAATTTAACCGTATTGCTGAGTATGCGAGCAGACTTTTATGACCGCCCCGCTGCTTATCGTGACTTCGGTAACCTGATTGAGAAGCATCATACCCTCATTACCCCAATGACGTTAGCCAATTTATATGATGTTGTGCAAAAACCAGCACAATTGCCTGATGTAAGTGTGCAGTTTGAAGATGAATTGGTGAACGAAATAGTGTTTGCAGTTCGTGAAGAAGTGGCTGCTTTACCTTTATTACAATTTACGCTAGAACAACTTTTTGAAAAACGGGTTGGTAATCTGCTGACCCTAGACGCTTATGAAGCAATTGGTGGCATACAGGGCGCACTTGCCAGGCACGCGGAATCTACTTATGCAGGGTTGTCATCGAAAAAACACCAAGACATGGCGCGCTCCCTTTTTCTACGATTGATTGAACCGGGGCAAACCGAACAAGACACAACCCGCCGCCGCGCCTCGTACAGTGAATTAACATTGTCAGATGCAGATCAAACACAGCTTATGGAGGAAACCGCCCGTTATTTTGTTGATGCCCGCTTATTGGTTAGTGATCAATCTCATGAAGGGCGTACATTAGAGGTTAGCCACGAGGCGTTAATCCGGGAGTGGGCGCGGTTAGGGGAGTGGTTGCATGATGCCCGTGAAGATTTACGCATTCAAAAGAACATTAGCACAGATGCAAGAGAGTGGTTTGAGCGCAGAAAACCACAGGATATGCTCTATCGAGGAACAGTATTAGATCGCGCTATTAAATGGTCTGAGGCTAATCAAGCCAGTAATACGGAAACTCTATTTATAAAATCGGCGATTGAGCTAACCGAGGAGTTAAAGGCAAAAGATGCGGCTCGACAAGAGCGCGAAGATGAACTGGCGACCCGTGCTGAACGACAAGAACGTGCTGCCCGCAACTTCCGCCGTGCATCTGTCATTTTGTTATTCATTTTTGTATTAGCTGTTGGGGCGGGAATTTTTGCAGCTATCTCTGCTCTGGATGCTCAGAATGAAGGTAATATCGCTAGTACACAAATATCGGAAGCCGAGGCACAAATTTTAGAACTTGAAAATATTGCCCCCGGCGCAACACAGGGCGCACAATGGTTCAATGCTTCATCTAATGTTGGTGATCAATATAGAGTAGATTTTGCCAGACAAGGAGCACCTGTTCCTATACTTACAAATAATGAATGGGGTTCACCAATTGTTCGAGAGTTTAATGATATTCAAATGGTTTTAGTACCAGCAGGTTGTTTCATGATGGGTAGTGAGGATGGCTCTAGTGATGAAACACCAGTTCATGAGCAATGCTTTGATAAACCATTTTGGATTGATCGTTATGAGGTGACGAATGAAAATTATGGCTCAGTTGGTTGCGAAGCAGAATCATCGGAACCTAATCAACCTCGTAACTGTGTTAATTGGTTTGATGCAAGAGATTATTGTGAAGCACGGGGTGCCCGCCTGCCAACAGAACCCGAATGGGAGTACGCAGCGCGTGGTCCCGATAATTTAGTTTATACTTGGGGTAACATCTATAATTCGGCATTTGTAGTTAATTCAGCATTTTTAGATGATGGTATATCTCAAGTCGGGAGTCGCCCAGAGGGTGCATCATGGGTTGGTGCATTGGATATGATTGGAAATGTATCAGAGTGGACAAGTAGCTTGTACGGTGACTATGAGTATTCAAATGCTTATGAAGATAGTGATAATACTGAAGATGTTAGAGTTTGGCGTGGGGGGTTAGGTTCAGAGAACTTCTTGCGGGTTGCCAAGCGTTTCAGTAGTAGCCCTTTGAATGTAAACCTCCTCATTGGGTTTCGTTGTGCCAGTGATTTTATTTTAGTACCAGTTGAAGGACTCGATGGTGAAAATCTCCCTAATCGCTTTTCAGCAAATAATCCTACGGCCATCGTTAATTCAGGTGGTGCGGAACTTTATACGAGTTCTAGTACGAGCAGTGTTCGGATTATGGCGGTTCTTGATGGTGAATATGAGGTTATCGCTATAACAGATGAATGGGTTCAGGTGCTAGCTGAAGATACAAGCGGTGCTGAAGTACAGGCTTGGATTCAAATTAGTCAAGTGACTATCGTGACTGTAGAGTAATTTTGTGTTTCCTTGTCTATCTGGCAAGCCACTACCCTAATAAAGATTGAATGTGGGCGCCGGTTGTTTCTGGTGGCAACCGCCGATAGATACCTTGTTCCCGATGCAAAAATTGGTACATCACCAGATCACGGCGCAAGGTGGCGCTATCGGCATGGTGCTGTTGAATAATGGCGTTTACTTCGGGTTCGGTATAGTTTGTGTCAACTGCAAACCGATTCGCCAGCCAGCGTAACACGACGATCTTCTTTTTGTTTTTGCTGGGTATGATCGTGATACGGTCGCCATCTAAATAATTTTTGAGGATTTTGTGATCGGCATCATCGGGTTGTGGGGCTGGTTCATCTTGCGGGAGTAATTCTGTTTGTAGGCGGTGCAAGGTATCCAGATTAAGGTGATAGTGGGGCATGGGGGTTGCCTCATCACGATAGACCAGATCTAAGGCAATAAATTGTTGTAAGTGGTGTTGGGTGGTTGCGTCACGGATGCCTAACAGATCAGCGAGATCGCGTAACGGGTAGGATTGTTCTGCTAAGAGGGCGATTAATCGTAAGCGGGTTGGATCGCTCAGCGTTTTAAAAAATTGTTGCAGCAGGTGGATGTGTCCAGTTTCCATGATGACAGATTAGCCTCGCAATCGATTCAAACATATTTAGAAGTAAAGATGTGCCATTTTTCTGTTTAGCGCATATCATATGTTACTATAGCGTATGCTGCAAAATCCGTATACTTAATGCACACATCAGTAAATAAGGAGTTTATTTAAATGAAAAATGTTTATGTTAAAGATTGGATGACCCCTAACCCCATTACCATTGATGAAGGCGCAACCTTGCCTGATGCGCATGAATCAATGAAAGAATATAGCATTCGGCGTTTACCGGTGGTGAATGGTGCCGGAAAGTTGGTCGGTATCATCTCTCAAACAGATGTGCGAGAAGCCGAACCCTCTGATGCCACCACGCTCAGTATTTATGAATTGAATTATTTGTTAGCCCGTTTGAAAGTCAACAAAATTATGACGACTGACCCCCGTACTGTTACCCCCGACACCAGTGTGGCGGAAGTTGCCCAATTGATGTTGGATTATAAAATTGGTGGGATTCCAGTGGTTGATAACGGTAATTTGGTCGGAATTATTACCGAAAGTGACATCTTTCGGATGGTTGTCAAAAACTATAATGAAGCCGATTAGCTCACGGCGTCGTTAACGCTTTTTCTTAGGGTATATATTTCTTTTCAACGGCTAAAGAGTGGGTGGCAAACCCGTTCTTTAGCACTTATACTATGGTTGCTATCAATTTGTAGCATGATGCTTTGTGGGAGCTTGCGCATGGTACAACATGGTGCATGATTTCGCTGTCGCCCAATTCTCATTTTATGTATTCGGTCATGCAGATTGCACGATATAGGGTTCAACCTGTTGATAGAGTGTTTAATTTTTGCAGTAAAAGACTTGTAATATGCTTAATAATGGGTTTTTGTATATAATATATAACAATCCATTTGTGCATAAAAGGAATTAGTCGGTTATGTCTGACCCATTTATGGATGTTGCCAACGACATATTTCGTCGTATCCATCGTGGTGCCATTACCTATACCCGCGACATCCAAGCGATTGAAACGCACATTACACTAGCTAAACAATTAGGGAAAGACGAAGTTCGGGTTCGGTTAACCAATTTAGCGGGTATTTTATGCTTTGAAGTGGGGAAGCTATCACTCGCCCTAGAGTATATTCAACAGGCATATGATCTGGCGATGTATTTTGGGTGGGAACTGCATGTGGCTAATGCTGAAAGTAACTTTGCTAGTGTTGCGGTTTTGCGAGCAGATTATACATCGGCTGAACAATATTTGCGGCAGGCGTGCCAGCGGCCAGTGCCATCCCCATTGATTATCCACATGTCAGAACTAGCCTATGTTTTGATGCTCCAGAATAAAATGGATGCTGCACACAGCTTTGTGACTACAGCATTTGAATACATAGGCAATGATATATGGGATTATAAATTGCCATTGATTGACTTGTGGCACTGTAAAAGTGAGTTGTATTTAAGTCATCAAAATTATACTGAAGCTTGGCACGCCATCCACAAAGCCGAACAGTTGGCACAAGATTTGCATAACCAGATTAAAATGTCGGATCTCTTTTTTGGTATGTCGCATATTGCCCGTTTGGATCAATCGCATACCGAATCCCCTGAGGTCTACCGTAGCCTATTGATGAATGCCTATACACAAGGTGACCAGAACCCATTATTGCTGGCACGGGCGTACTTCCGCGAAGCACAGTACCAATATCATCGGGAACACCATAATCTGACACAAGATTTTGCTCATACGGCTTTAAAATTTTTTCAAAAAACATCTGCTCAAGATGAAATTATAATGGCTGAACAATTTTTATCAACTTATAGCCAAACCTAAAAGGATCACGGGATGACATACGAATATACCAATTGGCAAGTGCGTGTTGATGACCGTATTGCGATATTGACCTTGGATCGCGAAGCGCACAAAAACACATTAACACCAGATGCTTTGCACGAATTACGCGCAATTACGCATCAATTACAAGATGATGACGCTGTGTGGGCTGTTGTTGTGGAAGGCGCCGGCGCACACTTTTCGGTTGGGGTTGATGTCAGTGTGATTGGGCAATTACAAGATCAATCGCCAGATGCCTTTAAAACCCATTTGCGAGACTTGCAAAATTGTCTTGATAGTTTTGAGTCGTTGACAAAACCTACTATTGCGAAGTTACGAGGATTTACCATCGGAGGGGGAATGATCCTCGCGTTATGCTGTGACTTTCGGATTGCTGCCGAAAATACCAAAATTAGCTTTCCGGAAGTGAAACGTGGGATTGCTGTTTTAATGGGGACAAAACGAATTACGCAAGTCACGGGGTTGGCACGTGCTAAAGAGTTAACCCTTTTAGGAGATATGGTAACCGCTGATGTTGCTCTGGACTATGGGCTCTTAACGCGGGTAGTTGACAATGCGGCATTGGATGATGCTGTTGAGGCGTTTGCTGCGCGGTTCCGTGCATTGCCACCACGCACGATTGGTATCGCAAAACAGATTGCCCAAGCTAGTGCGACAGTCAGCTTAGCAGAAAACCAGCGACTTGAAGTTGACCTACAAGCAGATTTGCTTGACAGTAGTGATTTTAAAGAGGGGATTGTCAGCTTTTTTGAGAAACGTCCTCCAAAGTTTACCGGACGGTAGCTCATGTTACGCCTAGCAACTTAAGTGCAGGTCGGCTGGGGCGCGGGGCAGCGATGGAACATCGCTAAGCGGCTAGGCCGCTTGACCGCGTCGCGGTCGCCCCGCGCCCCCCCGAAGGCAATCGAATATCGTTTCCGCTTTAGGCAGAAACCTTAACTTGCGGAGCCACAAGAAACGCCTGTTGCAAGCTAGAGTTGGGGTTATGGTCAAAGATATTCGTCAAGACATAATCATATATTAGAATCGCTTGGTCAGGATTGCGTGTCCCATGCTCTAACATCCATGCGTGGTGGAGCTCATTTAGGGAGTCATAACCTTGCGCGTGTGCATGGGCTTCTGTGAGTTGCCCTAACGTAATGAGTTGGATATTCACAATACGCACAGTTAGAAAGTCATTACGATGCGGATTTAAGTCACTGATAGGGATTACCATCCCGCAAAAAACATCGACATGCCCGCTTGCTGTAAGAACAACCCGCCGCACTGCATCAAATGATTGCCCTTGGGTTAGCACCATGGCGCTTTGGGTTTTGGCTTTGCGTTTAATCAAATCATATTGTGGATCGAAGTACATCATTGGGATTGCTCCTTCACTCAACTGCTTTACACTCGGTAACAAAATTTGATAAGGGTTGTTGAGAAAGAAGAAATTTTAAGTGTTTTAACGCTAATTATGACCATTGTAGCAAAGAATGAGCCATATGTTGCATAAATGAACGGATTTAGTGAAATGTTTAGCAAGATTTAACCTATTTTTTGTAATTTTTCACTAAACTCACCAACGTTTGTCTGGTTGATGGGCTTATAAGGACAATAATCTGTGGACAGGCAAATTAAATGATAAAATCGATGTAAGATTTTCGTATTAACTTAACCTCTGCGTACCACTCACTTACTATTTTTATGTACGACATTAAATCCATAGATTACTCACAACGTTATGTTGCATTTGATGAGTGAAAAACTTATCAAGAGGATGTTAGATTAGGAATACTCTGAATGGCTAGATTCTTTGATGGTGGTTCATCATTAACATGGCTAGCGGATGATCGTATCGCGTTTATCCAAGTAGCGAACACAACCCGTTATGCAGTTGATGATGCAGTTGATACGATTTTAGCCATTAATCAGTTATGGCCTGTAACCCAGCCATATCTAATGATTGTTGATGTGTCTGTTGGTATCGCCGTAACCCCCTATGCGCGTCAACGATTTGCTGAAACCAATAATACGGTGAACCCCAGTTGTTATGGGCGGTATGCTGTACTCATTCATGGCTCGGTTCTTGCCCATGCCATCCGCCTATATTTGAATCGCGAATACATGAGCGCGGAGTCCAACGCTCAGATTGAAGGGCAAGTCTTTACACAGTTGAATGCAGCTATCCAATGGACACAAGAATTACTATGACACAACCAGATTGTTTTGAATCATGGGTGTTATTGTGTTAGAACGTGGCTTCTTTTATATCATCAACCGAATATGATAAAAAGCATATCAATTGCTGGCGACAATCAGATGCATCAACTGAGCATCACGGCTATAATGACAATATAAACGTTATCTTTTCGATATAAAATAAGGAGGCATGCCATGACACCCCCTCGCACTGAATGGAAATCGCCCGTAAGTGGCGCGATCATGAACATCATTGAGCTTGAAGGCTTGTCGGTTCATCATGATCCTGAAAGTGGTGGCTATTGGCTGGAACGGGGCGAACTGCATCAATTAGCCTCTCAACATGGCGTTGAACTGCCACCCATCCAAACGGGAATCCATGCTCAACATAATAGTGAACGGCGCTCGCCTGAGTCAGGTGAAGCATTGATCGAATTTGAGTTTGACGATCATTCAGGGATTAAGCTTGATCTTGATCCCGTGAGCAAGGGGATTTGGCTTGATGCTGGTGAGCTAGAGCGCATCGTCACCTATTTAGAGGATCATGCGTTCGGCGAAGCCGTGCCCCACGAGCAAAAGTCAGCTGATCATATTAGCCTGTCGGATCGGGTATTACTCTTTTTGTATTATCTCACTAAAAATCCCCCCTTATATTAACGGTGGCACAGGGACTTTTTTGGTGTGAGTATAGTACAGTGGGTTATTTTATTAGTGGGTTTATTTGTGGTGTTCATGGGGAGTATACTCACCATGATTCACTCTACTGCGCCGATCCCTTATGAACGCGGCATTCTTTATACAACGGGTGATGTTTATGCTGCCTCTTTTAATGGGGTGGCTGAAAACCTAACTCAAGATGGGGAACTCAATACCCATATACAACTGTCTCCCAATCAAGAATGGATCGCTTTCCATAGTAACGCTAATGGCTTTTTTGATTTATACATCATGCGCCCTGATGGTAGTGACCGTCAAAATATTACCCAATATCAAGATCGCAATCGTTTATATGCCACTGCATGGGTCGCTTGGTCACCCGATGGTGAACGCTTGGCTTATGTGAGTACCTATGAGGATGGTACGCCAAAGTTGTATACCATCCGGCGTGATGGTACAGAGCGATTTTACATGGGGCAGTATCCCCATATTAACTATGATTTATCTATTGCGTGGTCACCCGATAGCCAATGGATTACGTTCCCAGAAACGCAAGGGCAGCATATGCTTTTACAGATAATCCGCTTTGATGGCACGCAAAAGCAGACCTTAAGCCAAAATGTGGGGAACATCCTTCATCCAGACTGGTCACCGGATGGAGAGTGGATTGTATTTTCGGCATTTGAATTTGCTTTTGTGAATGTCTACAAAGTGCGGGCAGATGGCAGCACCACCAAACAAAATTTGACAACCTCCAACAGTGGGGATATTTATCCGCGTTGGTCACCCGATGGGCAACATATTCTATTTACTTCGGATCGGGTTGATATGGTGAATGATGTGTTTCGGATGAACGCTGATGGAACCAATGTTATCAATCTAACCCAAACCCCTAATCTTTACGAATGGAACCCGATGTGGTCGCAGCAAGGCGATTATATTGTGTTTGGGCAGGGCATTTGTTTATGGTGCGGGCATTCAATCCAAACTATGCTGTCCAACGGCCAACGTCAACGTACTGTCATTGAATATGATGGGAGCTTATGGGGGCAAGTTCAATTTGATTGGGGGGTGGTGCGCGCACTCAAATGGCGGGGGGAGTGGGCGCTATTGGTTGCTAGTGGGTTGGTGCTTGTTGCGGGATGGTGGATTCAACAAGCTACGTCAACCTGATCATGATTCTGGCATTTTGAAGCTGTCACAGGTGTCCTCAACTTCATCAGAATTTGCCGGGTAAGCTTTGTCAAACACATAAAACGCATAATAATCATCGTCGCCATGTTCGCACCCAACGCGCACCATATGCTCATTATTCACAAGATAGTTGGGTTGGAACCCTTCGCGCACCATGATGAAGCTCGGATCATAAAAGTGATACCGTGCCATAAACCCAACAGGGCTCTTGACGGGGCTAGACGTTTTTAAGATTCCATTGGTTGGAATGTGATGTTGGTAGGTGCTTTTTCCTTCTTCAAACTCATGAGAGAGCGGTGACGCGGTGGGGTCATGTTCAATAATAACCCAGCCATGATACCCCTCTGGAATGTAATATTCATGTACCATAGCTTGTGCATCAGTGGCAGCCACGTTCATATCTGCCACAAGAGACACCAAATGTAAAACGGATCCTGCGCTCAGCACCACAGCTGCACCGGCCATCAAGTTTTTACGATGTTGCGTAAAATTGATCCATGCAATAAAGAAAGCCAATGGTGCTAACAGCGTTAGAAATATCAAATACACGTGCAGGCTGCCTAGCAAGGCAAGCACGCTCATGAAAATAGATAATGTAAGCCAGCGATTTCTCAACATTGATATTACTCCTATGTTGAAGATTATCGCAAAGAAAGATGGGTAAATGCTGAGTTTAGGATTAATCTTGTCTTTAGATTTAATGAATAGGCATTTATCTTTGCGCCGCACACATTAAGTTGTTGGTAAGCTTGTCTGGTATTGCCGCAAATTCTCGTCAAGTTTCATCAAATATGCCCGTCCATAAGTGCCATTTTCCAAACTCATGATCAGATCCTCTGGCAAATTTTGGGTATACTCATGGCTAGAAGCAGCTGCCCCCAAGGCGATTGTTGCTACCGTATCCACATCCCCGCCAAAGTTAATGCAATCTTGCAATAAATCTTTTAAATTATCATTACGGATAACCGCCATTACAGCCGCTCGCACACTCATCCATCCCTTAGCTTTTACCTTTTTGGGGAGGGTATATTGCCAAATATGAGCGGGGCTATGTGCCATCAGGAACGCTTGCAATTCAGCTTTTTTACCCCGCCGATAGACAAAATAATGAGACATCAATGCGGCAATACACGCCGCTGCAATGCCATCGGGGGTGTCATGTGTAATTTTTGCTTGGGCAGTACATTTTTCGATCACAAGCTCAGGCGTGGGGTAAATCCCGATTGGGATTGCGCGCATCGCCGCGCCGCTTTTGTCACTCGCAGGATTTATGGTGTTGAGGAATTGCTCTGTGGTGTCCGTTTGTTGCAAAAAGTGATAAAACCGCATCGAATACCCTTCACGCGGATCGCGTTTAAAAGCCCGCAAAAAATGATCCGCGATATGGTGAGGCGTCCACTGCTTACCACAGAGGATCAATTCAGCAATGGCGATACTCATTTGGGCATCATCCGTATAGCGCCCAGGATAAACGCCTGTATGGCGTGGATGTTGGATGTAACGCTCAACGGTGTTATACGGTTCGATCATTTCATTGGCGTATTCAAACCCTGCACCATACGCATCGCCAACCGCTAATTCTATTAACATGTGTTTGCCTCCAACTATAAACGCTTTGATAACTATGAGGATTCCCATTTATTAGAACGGCTCTTGCTCTTTTTGGCAATTCACATATGTTAAGCGATAGCTAAACCAATTATTCAACAAATTCTTAAGCAAAATGTCATGAATTTCCTATATACTGTGGAGTGTGAGAGTCAGTATAGGTAGCAGGTGAAAAATAAAGATGCGGATTGGTAGCGTAATACTTTTAATGATGATGATGGTTAGCTCCGTCTTACCCAATGTGCAAGGTAGTGAAAACACGCCCGCCACAGTGGATGATCTGATCGCCAACATGACCTTGGAAGAAAAAGCGGGGCAGGTCTTTATGGTCAGTTTATATGGCGCAAACATGACAGAAGCAGGGCGTGACCTCATTATGGAGTATCACCCCGGTGCGGTAGCCTTATTTTCCTATAATACGGACTTTCAACCAGTGGGGGAAGTCGCCCAACTGATTAATGCTATTCAAGAAACCTCAATGATGAGCGGGCAAGGGATTCCCATGATTATTGCCATTGATCACGAGGGCGGACGGGTGCGGCGCTTGGTGAATGACGTCACCCGCTTTCCGGATATTACCTTTATGGGGGCGGTGACTGATTATGACGGGGTGCGGAGCCTTGGCGCTGCTGCCGGTGCGGAATTACGGCAAGTGGGGATCAATATGAATCTGGCTCCTGTGACGGATCTGTATGCGCACGGTGATCTGTTTGATAAAAATCGTGTGTTATATCGACGGACATTTGGTGATGATCCTGAGCAAGTGGGGACTGTTGCTGCTGCCTATGATGATGGCCTAGCCGAAAGTAATGTGATTGGGGTTTTAAAGCATTTTCCCGGTCATGGCGGCGCACCTGATAGCCATTTAGATCTGCCAATTGTCGAAATGGATGCGGATACGGCATATAGTACGGCGCTGCGTAGTTTTGAGATCGCGATCCAAGAAGGCGCACCTGCAATTATGGTGGGGCATTTGGTGTATACGGCTTTGGAACCTGTTGAAAATCTGCCCGCCTCACTATCGCCAACCTTGGTTACTGAGATTCTGCGAGGCGAATTTGGCTTTGATGGTTTGGTGATGACGGATGCGCTCGACATGGATGCTATTTCAGAAAATTATGGGTTGCCAGAAGCTTCTGTGATGGCGCTTAATGCAGGGATTGACCTTGTGGTATTGGGACCCAATGTCAGTTGGCAAACCCAACGTAACAGCATTCAAGCGGTGATCGATGCGGTGCTAAGTGGCGAACTCAGTGAGGAACGGCTGAATGATGCGGTGCGGCGGGTTCTGACCACCAAAGCTGAATTTAACATCCTAACATGGGAACCCGTGGACACTGAAACGCTTGCTGAGTCAATTGACTTAGAGCGCAGCCAAGAAGCGTTGTTCGAGAGCTTTATGGATGCCGCCACTGTCGTAAAAGATGATAACCAACAACTGCCGCTCGTCGACGATGGGGAACTAGCGATCATTTATCCTGTTGTATATGAAGATATTCTGAATGCTTGCCGTGAGTATGCCCCCGATGCGCGTTATTATGGCTATGTTTTGTTCCCTACCCAAAGCGATGTAAATGCTGTTTCTGGTTTAGGGCGTCAATTTGATCAAGTCGTGATTTTTACGGAAGATGTCCATAAAAATGAAGATCAAGCGCGGATGGTGAATGTTGCCCCACCAGAACGCACGACTGTTGTGGCGCTCAATTCACCCTATGATCTGGAATTTTTCCCACTAGTTAGCACCTATATGGCTATGTACACCACGCACGAGATGGCACAGCAGGCCGCTTGTCATGTATTGTTTGGTGGGCATCCTGCACAAGGGCAACTCCCGTTTTCAGTGGCGGGCTACCCAACAGGTACAGGTGTTATGATCAATGGTGAATGATACAAAATAGGTAACTACGCAGGTCACTCAGCCTGAAAGTAGGGACGCGATACATCGCATTAGCGTTAAGCTAAGAACCTCTTCTGTAAGGGAGGGTTTGCAAACCCTCCCCTACGAGGTAATTTTGAGAATTTTAGGTGGTGGTTTTGCTCCATCAATGTCTAAAAGATCATCAAAAATCCCTTAACTTAATGCGTATGCGATACATCGCGTCCGAAAATGGCATTTCTGATTCATCACGTCCCTGTACGGGATTTGCCATCAATCGGTCTCGAACACATTATTGGCTGAGTAGTTACCAAAATAGTATATTTCTGATGTGATATGCAGCCTCGGGCGGCTTGTAAGCCTTGTATGCTGTCCCTGTATTTTCTTGTTACCTGTTATCAGTTTGTGTCTTTGGATGGAATGATTCGATACATTTTCTGACTTTATATGGTCTGTAATGTGTAAATTAATATATATTTTTTGTTGCCTTAACATAGGTATACCATGTATGATTTATTGGGTAGACATCAACCGCATTGATTTGAGCTAAGATCAGCAATCTATGTCAATTTATCAGTTGCTAAAAGTTGACACATTTTAATGGGCTAAACTCAATATTATGGCGTTTATGATTTGAATAATGATGGCGTATATGACTATGTGTGCAGGAGGTAGAATAAACACCTTGCGCAGAAATGTAAGGGTTCCACGCACACGTTAAAAACTGATACTGTCTACTATTAAATTTTTTGCAACACATATAAATAAAGGGGTATGATGTGACAACTTGGCAGATACCAAATATTACACCTGAAACCATCACCCATACGGCATATGGCTTTGACAATACGGGGCAACTTGTGAGCGATGTCAGTGGGCAATCGCTCCGTGCCATTTATGAAGCCCTGCAACACGCCATCAACCAAAAGCTGCGCGACCAGCCAGAAAACGACCGTAACGCGAGCCAGCGGATCGCCACTGAACATTGGCTCCGAGGGTTAACCTTCGCTAGCAAAAACGTCACACAATTTTCTGATGCTTGGATCAAAGGCACGATGCACATGTATTCAAGCGAGTTTTATTTTATTGCTGACGACTTGGCACGGCGGTTAGTCGAAGACGATTCGCTATATTATCAAGAACTCGCCAAAGCAATCTTGCCATCTGCTTTTCGGAAGGTATTAGCCGCTTTTACCATTGGGCAGTTGTATGCCGCTTATCCCAACTTACTGTCTAACTTAATGCCGCTTGATATTCGCCTTAGTGATATGGGGCAGCATCAGATAACTGTCACGTGGCATGTTGCATCAGTGGAAACCAAAATTCCTCCATCCCATCGTGAAACCTTTGTCACAAATATGGCCAACCTGATCGAGCATATTTTTAGCTATGTTCCGTCAGTGTTAGACCCTGCACCAACGGTTAACATTACCCGTACCCACCCGGATCCTAAAATCATTCAATGGCAGATTACATGGCAACGACGCTGGGTGGTAACCCGCCCGATGATGGGGGGGATTGCGGTGACCACCGTTTTAGGGGGAGCCAGTATCTTAACGGGGTTAGTGCCAATTGCCTTATTAGCACCACTACCCGCGTTAGCAACCGCCGCATGGAGCTTTAATGAAGCCCAAAAACGATTGATTCATCGTCAAGAACTTAACCTCCTTGAACAAATCAACTTTAACTATTTACAAAATATTGAGTTGAATACTGTCTATGCGAATCTGCGCAGCACCAACACGGCACAAGAACAACAAAGTAGCAATCTTTCAACTGTGCGCGAAGCGGTGTTAGACCTCAGTTCCAATGTTGATCAGTATCATGTCTTGAATGGCATGGTGCGCATCATCACCGATATGATCGGTTTTGACCGCACCCTTGTATTTTTGCGCGATCGAGAAGCAAAAGCCCTTTACTTCGGCACGATCTCGCACCCACCCGAACAACCTGAAGACCATATGCGGTTGGCGAATTTTCGGCTTGATCTAGAACCACAGTCACCCATTAACCAAGCAGACCCCTTGATCAGTGAATGGTTAGAGGGTAAAAGTGTGCTGGTTAAAGACCCATCATTTTATTTTAAGTCTCGTTTGAATTGGGTTTTGGCACTCCTAGAATTTAATAATTTCTATTGTGTGCCATTAATGTTGGGGGATGAACTGCTAGGGGTCATCATTGCTGATAATTATTTCACACGGCTACCGATCACCAATGACGCTCAAATTTTATTAGATACACTGGCCACCAATGTGGCGATCACAATGGAAAATGCGCGGCTCTACCATCTGCAAGACAAACAGCTTAAAAAGAATCTCAATGAAATGCAAATCATGGAGCAAATTGATCGTGAGTTAGCCGATACCCTCGATCTGCCAATGGTCTTAGAGTTACTTCTTGACTGGGCGCTACGCTTTACCAGTGCCAGTGTTGCTACCATTTCGTTAGTGGATGAGAATACCCAAACGGTATCGATTGTGGCGTATTATGGTTGCGATCCCTCAACCCTACCGGGCGGGCATCCCCATTATCCCGTTGACCTCAATATTTCTGGGATTACAGGGCGTGCCGTGCGCCAAGCCAAAACGCAAATTGTGAATGATGTGCGCCAAGATAATGACTACTTGCCAATCCATGCCAGTATCCATTCCAATATCGCCGCGCCCATCACCCGAACAGGGAATGTGATTGGGGTCTTAACATTAGAAGGGATAGACATTAACGCATTTGATGCGGAACAAACCACCTTCACGGAACGGCTAGCAACTCGTGCGGGGGTCTCGTTGGAAAATGCGCGACTATTTTCTGAAGCACAACGTGAGCGTGAAAAGCTGAGTGCGGTGATCAATAGTACCGCCGATGCGGTGGTGGTCATCAATGAGCTTGGGAAGATCAGCCTGATTAATGAAACCGCCAAGAAGGTTTTAAAGTTGGAAGACAAAAATGTTGATGAAACCTTTGAATCTTTAATTGCCCAAAAAGCGCTTGTGAATTTTTATAACAGTATCAGAAATGCCAATAAGTATACCGATGAAGTTGCCATTGGGCGCAAAACCTATGATGCTGCCGCTATTTATGTTGAAGGTGTTGGGCATACCATTTTGTTACATGATGTGACCCCGTTTAAGGAAGTTGACAACATGAAAAATGAACTCATGTCTTCTGTGTCACATGACTTAAAGAACCCACTGTCCGTTATGCGGGGATTTGTCGACCTAATCGAGGTGACGCAAGAGCTTGATGAAAAAGGATTACGCTATGCGGGCAAAATTCTCAATTCGATTCAGCAAATGCAAGGCTTGATTGATGACATTTTGGATCTGACACGTTTAGATACAGGGGCAAATATGACGTTTTCACAAGTTACCCCAGTTGAATTGTTAGACACGGTGTATGAGCAGATGTTGCCCTATGCGACCCAAAAAGAACAACAGTTAGTGAAAGCGTATGCGGAATCACTCCCAGACATTCACTGCGAAGTGTCACGCATTAAGCAAGTGTTGAATAATTTTATTGGCAATGCAGCGAAATATAGCATTAAGCCTGGCACCGTTACCCTCCATGCCGAACCCCATCTGGATGGCATCAAAGTCTCCATTCAAGATCAAGGGGTAGGGATTGCGGAAGATGAACTTGATACCGTTTGGGATCGCTTTTCGCGCTTGCGTACCGAAGAAACTCAAGGGATTGAAGGCACAGGGCTGGGCTTGGCGATTGTGAAATCGATTGTCGAAAAACATGGTGGTCAGGTGGGGGTACAGAGTGTGGAAGGTGAAGGCTCAACATTCTGGTTTACCTTGCCCAAATACCCGCCGACGCAGCAAGATTAAATCCTGCAACCGTATACTATATTTGGTAACTACTCAGCCAATAATGCGTTCGAGGCCAATTGATGGCAAATCCCGTGTAGGGACGGCATATATGCCGTCCGTCATGAAGCAGAAATGCCATTTTCGGACGCGATGTATCGCATTGGCATTAAGCTAAGGACATCTTCTGTAAGGGAGGGTTTGCAAACCCTCCCCTACGAGGTAATTTTGAGAATTTTAGGTGGTGGTTTTGCTCCATCAACGTCTAAAAGAGCCTCAAAAAGTGCTTAACTTAATGCGTATGCGATGTATCGCGTCCCTACTTTTAGGCTGAGTGACCTGAGTAGTTACTACATTTGTTAGCACGGGTGGGTTTGAGCAAAACAGAAACCCACCCATCAAGAGCGAATAAGCTAACCAGAAATTACCAGCCGCGTGTACCCGCACCACCTTTGAACGGCCCCACCACCTTAGACGTAATCCATCCGCCATAAAAATCGCCTTCTTGTGGCGTCACTTGCTCATCATCAACATAACAAGCCTCCATGCGTGAGGGATAAACCGCAATATGATCCTTAATCGCTTCGTATCCATGATTGGGGTTGGTGTATGTCCATGCGCCATTGACCACTTTTTGGCCATCGACTTCAACGGTATAGTAGCTGGCTTGCCCTTTAAATTCACAGTAGGTATTGCGCTGTGTTGGCGTTAAGGCTTGCATCTGTACATCCTTACGCGGGATGTAGTAGGTTGGGGGGTGGCTGGTTTCTAACACGCGGTAGGTATCGGTACTATCTATAATGGTCTGTCCATTAACGACCACACGAATGCGTTCGCTGCTTTTTTCAACACGCGGCGGACGGGGATAGTCCCATACTGATTCTTGCCCTGCTTGGGGTTCAATACGCTCAACCATTGAATACACTTTCTCATTAATTCATACAATCGTATTTCCACTCTAGCAGATCAATTTTGGAATTGTATTAGAATCGGATAATGAGATTATTCATCTGGTGCTTCGGCGGTGTCCGGATCAATGGCGATCAGATGTGGCAAGAGGCGATCTTGGATCGCGTCTAGTGATGGATTGAGCAGGATTGGATAGTCCCATGTGGCAGCAGTGGTTTTGCTAAACTTGCCGACTTTATTGATCCCGTGAATGGTTCCCGCCATGACTGCCGCTTGCATCAGCGAGACTGCCGCAGGCAAAGCACTAAAGCCCAACAGGATCGGTTGTCCGTCATCGCCTCGGATGGCCGCCGCGCCCCATGAGATCACCTCGTTGGGGTCAAGCTTCCAGACGGGTTTATTCGGGGATTGCTGGATCAACAAATGAACGTAGCGCCCTTTGACCGTGTGCGGATCGGTGATCAGGGTAGCGCCTTGTTCATCGCCAAGGGCATGTTGCACCCGTGCGGCGGTGGATGCTTGCGAGGCATACGGTTTTTCGCCGCGACTCATCACGCCCCAGCCATCAAGGATCGGTTCCGCGAGGATGCGCGCATAACCTGCGTTTGCCAGTTTTTTAGCGATGGTTTCTGGCGTGAATCCGCCAATATACCGCGCCGCCAGATGCCATGCCGCCATATCGATCACCGACCGCACGCCATACCCGATCCGATTGACCGCGCTAAGTGGCGATTTACCAGCCATCGGATCCACCATGATCAGGCGGCCACCGGGGCGCAACACGCGCAAGGCTTCGGATAATAACGTTTCGGGATGATCAATGAAATAATAGGTGCGCTGGATCAGCACCGCGTCAAATTGATCGGCAGCAAAAGGGAGTTGCAAGCCATCGCCATGCAGATACTTGGCAATCGGATTGCGGTGTTGCGCCACACGGATCATCCCGCTGGCATAATCCAAGCCTACCGCGTCAATGTCTGGGCGCAGGGCTTTTAGATCACGGATCGACGCACCCGATCCACAGGCAATATCCAACAAGCGGAGTTTTGCCCCACTCGGCGGCAATTGTTTAGCAATTTGTGGCATGTGACGCCGCCAGAGGGCGTTGTCACTCATCCATGTATAGTGACGGGCATATTTTGAGAAGTCCATGTGTCCATTGTGCGGCGGCGGCGGGCTTTTGTCTAGGGGATGTCAGTCCCTAATCCAATCCCACTAATTTCAAAACATGTACATGACCATTATCTGTACCAACAATCAAAAGATCATTCTCCAAATTATATTGCAATGAAAAAATTGGATTATCGAAATTAAAGGCGGCTAACTCTAATCCATCACTTTTTGAATAGGCTGAAATTTGATTTTTATAGTCATCTTTGAATTCTATTTTTGTGTTACTTAACTTAGTTTGTTGTTGTTCTAATACAGATAAAAAGGTTTCAACAATAGTTTTTTCCTGTTCCGACGTTACAATAATACGCTTTTGGTCATCAAAAGATAGTTGTGTTAGCCTTTTTCCAGACATTAGATCATGTACATTTAGTTTCCATTTGGTTGGATTTAAATCATATCTGGTATGAATGATGAAAATATAATTATTGGACAAAATTATCTGGGGAGCTCGAGTTATTTGAAATGGATCATCAAATTCATGTGTATATAAAACGGTATAATCTAAAATATTCCAAAGTTTAAATTCAATGTCTGAGTAAGTACAAGCATATTGTCTATAAGTACCAACTGACCACACAGTCTCATTGTGTTTGTCATATACTTGACGTTGCTCTTTTGTCCAATCCCAAATTTTTAAATCTATGTCATCAAAACAAGCTGTTATAACAATATTTTTCCAAACCGCAATTGAACTGATGTAATTCATGGTTACATCAAATTTTCTTAATATTTTTTTCGATTTAATATCTTCTATGTACAAATAGTAACCGTCTGTGTAAAGCAAGTTGCCATCTTGTAAAACCTGTAACAACTTTTTATCATTATTTTCATATTGTTTGGAGTTAGGTTTTTCAGAAAAAACAATTAGAGGGGCTGATAAATGATTTTTCCAATCTATGGCATAAATAGTTTTACCATAATATATCAATAGTTCCCCAGAATCATTAAACTTAAGCTTTTCTATATAATTTAATTTTGTGTCAAGTATTTTTATAAATGTTCCCGTTTTATAATTCCAAATTTCAATAATTGGTTCAGAAGAGATAGAAAGAAATAACTTATCTTCAAATAAAAGTATATGAGTCTCTGATTCAAATATTAATTCTCTATCAATATTTGATTTAGCAAAGAAGTCACATATTATTTCATTGGTTTTCCAATTTAAAATGTGTACTTTAAATTTATGTTTCTTCTCTGTGACATAAATAATGTAATTTTCGAAACAAGCTACATCTATGATTGTTTCAGCATAGATAGTTTTTTCATTATCAATCCTAAGTTCAGACAATTTTAAAAAATAAAGGTAACCATATGATGCTACTAAAATGTAGTCATCTTCTATTAGGGGAATAAGTTTACTAGCACCATCTACTAATGGAATTGTGTTTATTAAAGCACCACCAACAGGTTCTAGTGAGGGATGCACAAGAACTAGGGCAGGTTCATCATCATAGGCTTTAGAATCCTTTAAAAAGTCATCTATTAAAGGATATTCAGAAGTATAAGAGCCTAATCGCCCCACTAAGTGACCTGCCAGTTGCGATGGATCATAATCTATAAAATCACTTGAGATTTTTATTGCATCTTGTACTAATTCAAGTACATCTTTTTTAGATGTAGAGTTATTAGCTTCAGATATTGCTGCCAATAAAGATGTAAAATCATTGAGAATTGCATTGCTGTCAGTGGCATCGAGCTTCGCTTGTAACCACTTAAAATCGAGAAGTAACTCGCTCAATATATCTGTTTTACCCGCTTGGATCAGATGGTAGGCAATATAATCATACAGGTAATCATCATTGGGTATGGTATGCCACCCAACGATATTTGGGTTGTATGCCATGAGCAAATCATATTGATTGATAGCATATTTGTCATCTAATATCTCACGGTTGTATATATGTAACAAGTCGTGCAGGCTAATGTGATCATGGTTTTCATCCCGATCCAACAAGGACAAGCGCGATAGATCGGTGATCAATTCGCGGCAATCAGTGGCGCTCAAATCAGGATCGAGATGACGCCATAAACGAATCACAACCGCTTCAGGAATCCAAATATCTTCAGGGAACACACCCAAACTGTGATACAAGGGGCGGTCATCAACTTCGAGCCGTTCCAAGCTCAGGTCAAGGCACACTTTTAGGTTATCCGTTGGCGATTTTGAGCGCCGCCCCAAGCGGATTTTGGAAACGTTATCAAAAGTTTCCAGCCAATCGTTAGCTGTCAATCTGGGGTCAGCTTTGAACTGTGCGCCCACCAGTTGTAAGGCTAAGGGCAAGTATCCTAATCGTTTGGCGATCTTGGCAAAATCGGCATCCTCGTGTTCTGCCCAATCGGTGAGCAGTTGCAAGGCTTGCGCGGGGGTGAGCATCCCTAAATCATATTGGGTGGCTTTGACCGCTAAGGCAATTTCCTCATCACGGGTGGTGAATAGGGTGCGGCAACGTGGCGCATTAATCAAAAAGGGGCGCAGGTGTTCGGTTTCCCAAATATCATCCAAAACGATCAGTGCGGCTTTGTCGGCTAATAGTTTGCTAAGTGCCACCCGTGCAGCGTCAAGATTCCCGTAATGGCTCATATCGTCATCAAAGGCAGTCGCAATCGCTTGGATTTTATCGACCAGATTCACATTTTCGCGTCCGATCTTGACCCATACGATGCCATCCGGGAAGGCGTCTTGGATCGCTTGGTCATAACATAGCGCAATCGCCAGCACACTTTTCCCGATCCCACCCATGCCCCGTAGGGCAGTTAAAGCCACTTGGCGATCCGTGCTGTCACTGAGAACGAGATCACGCAATCTGTCGAGTGCGTCGGGGCGTTCCACAAAATTGACGGGGAGTTGTTCGGTAATGTGAATGGTCGTGGTTTTGAAATCGGCGGCGAGTTCGATCGCTTTGCCGGTTGTAATTTCCGTTTTGAGCGATTCCAAAGCTTGGTTAAAAGCGCTGGCCTGCGAAAAATCCTGATAATTTGCGCCTTCTAAATAAATGGGGCGGTCGGCATCTGGTTGCACCAACAACGGGATCACCTTTTTACCCAAGCGCAACGCTCGCAAATGTTCGCCTCGGCAAATCTCGGAGACATATGATCCCGTGCTGAGTAAGGCCAGCATCACATCGCAGTCATCAATGGCTTGTTCGATCTCGGCTGACCAACTTGCGCCTTTGGCAATGTCTGATGTGTCTAGCCAGACCCCAAATTCTGGCTCGAGGGTTTGTTGTAGGTTTAAGGCAAGCTCACGGCCATCTTTGCGGGCATAGGAAATAAAAATACTGATCATTGTGTATGAGTCCTTGGGTTTCGCTCACTGCTAATGATACCCAAGGTTACCCATTGTCACCATTGCGTTGTGCTCGCGCACAAGACCAATAATGGTCGATTGGCAAAGAATCGGCTACAATCGCTCTGATCATTATTGAACGAAACGAAAGAGCAACAATCATGACGGGTTACATCCCCCACACCGACCAAGAACGGGCGGAGATGCTCGCTGCCATTGGGGTAGACTCTCTGGATGGGTTATTTTCGCCAGTCCCTAGCGACAAGCGCTTTCCGGAGCTGCAATTGCCAGCACCCATGAGCGAAATGGACATTGTGCGCGAAATGACGGCCATGAGCAGCTACGCGACCAATTCCCAAGAGTACGCCACATTCTTAGGTGCGGGTGCATATCATCACTTCTCGCCCTCCATTGTCAACCATATGATTCTGCGCGGGGAATTCCTCACCGCGTATACCCCCTATCAACCCGAAGTTAGCCAAGGCACCTTGCAAGCGGTCTTTGAGTTCCAAAGTATGATTTGTGCGTTGGTGGGCATGGAAGCCGCCAATGCCAGCCACTACGATGGGGCAACCTCACTGGCTGAGGCTGTCACGATGGCGATAGATGTGCATCGTGGCAAGCGTAAAAAAGTTGTGTTATCACCAGCGATTAATCCCCAATATTTAAAAGTGGTGGAAACCTACCATCAACATCGGGATGTCAAACTGGTGGGCTATAAAGGAAACGCCACCATTCCCGATCTCGTGGATATGATCGATGAGAATACCGCAATGGTCGCCGTGCAATATCCTGACTTCTTTGGGCGCATTCAAGACTTTACTGATTTAGCCAAAGCCGCAAAGGAGCATAAAGTGTTGCTGTGTATCATCACTGATCCGATTGCTTGCGCGATTCTGAAATCCCCCGGTGAACTTGGTGCCGATATTGTGGTTGGCGAAGGGCAATCTTTGGGGATTCCGCTCAGTTTTGGCGGCCCGTATTTGGGTTTCTTTGCCACCAATCTTAAAAATGTCCGCAAAATTGCAGGCCGTATTGTGGGCGAAACCAAAGACGCCGATGACAATCGCGCTTATGTGATGACCCTGCGTCCGCGTGAACAAGACATCCGTCGTGAAAAAGCCTCGAGTAACATCTGCACCAATCAAGGATTGATGGCGTTAGCGTCCAGTGTGTATATGTCACTGATGGGCAAACATGGAATGCAACAAGTGGCCAAACTTTGTTGGCATAAAGCCCATTATGCCGCAATCGAGATCAACAAACTTGATGGCTACAGTGTGGCTGATGACACGCCCTTCTTTAAGGAATTTGTGGTCACTTGCCCTAAACCCGTCAAAGAGATCAACGCCACCTTGATCGAAAAAGGGATTATTGGCGGGTATGATCTAGGGCGCGACTTCGCAGGGCGTGAGAAAGACATGCTTGTGGCCGTTACAGAAATGAACACCAAACAAGAAATTGATGCGCTCGTGACAGCGCTACGGGAGGCTTAACACCATGACTGATGCAACGACGCTCAAACCATCAGAACTCGATATTATCAAAACGGCTCGCAAACGCGATCTTGAACCGTTGATCTATGAGATCAGTGCGGAAGGGCGCACGGGCGCAAACTTGCCAGCGGTGGATGTCCCTGAAACGGATATTCCCGCCAATTTGATGCGGGATGATCTGGATATGCCCGAAGTGAGCGAGTCTCAAGTCGTGCGGCACTATACGCGCTTGAGCGGGCTGAACATGGGCATTGATAAAAACTTTTATCCGTTGGGGTCTTGTACCATGAAGTACAACCCGCGCATCAATGAAGATATGGCGCGCTTGCCGGGGTATGCACATTTACACCCTGCGTTAGATGCGGCGTATACGCAAGGGGCGCTCTCGTTGATCCATCAATTGCAAGAATGGTTACGCGAGATTGTTGGCTTTGAAGCGATTAGCCTGCAACCAGCCGCAGGCGCACACGGAGAATTTGCAGGTATCTTGATGATCCGTGCTTACCATGAAAAACGCGGCGATAAAAACCGTACCCGTATTATTGTGCCATCAAGTGCGCATGGTACGAACCCTGCCACCACCACCATGGCGGGTTTAGAGGTAGTTGAAGTCCCTGCTGATGAAAATGGTATGATCGATCTGGAAGCGGTCAAAGCGGTTTGTGATGATACGATTGCGGGGATGATGACCACCGTTCCCAGTACATTGGGCGTCTTTGACGAAAATATTATGGAAGTCGTCAAGGCGGTGCATGATTGCGGTGGGTTGTGTTACATGGATGGCGCAAACATGAATGCGCTCATGGGGGTTGCCAAGCCTGGTGAACTCGGTTTTGATGTGATGCACTATAACCTGCACAAAACGTTCAGTACCCCGCATGGTGGTGGTGGCCCTGGGAGTGGCCCTGTGGCTTGTAATGATAAGCTGGCTGAATTTTTGCCGGGGCCGATTGTTCAAATTGAAGAACAAGCCACTGATGAAAATCCTGCACCACTCTATGGATGGCATACCCCAGAAAACACCATCGGACGCTTAAAAGCCTTTCATGGTAACTTCGGAATGCACATTCGCGCCTATGCGTATATTCGTGCCTATGGTGCGATTGGCTTAAAAGAAGTTACACAGCACGCAGTGTTAAATGCCAATTATATCCGTGTCAAGTTAGCCGATGCCTATAAGATTCCTTACAATCGGATTTGTGGGCATGAGTTTGTGTTGGAAGGTCATTTTGACGATGTTGAGGATATTCATGCGTTGGATATTTCCAAACGGTTGATCGACTATGGGATTCACCCACCCACCAACTACTTCCCGTTGATTGTGCCAGAAGCACTCTTGATCGAACCCACCGAAACCGAAACCCAAGCCACTCTGGATGAGTTTATCAAGGTGATGTTAGCCATTGCCGAAGAAGCCAAAACAAATCCTGATTTGCTGCATGACGCACCCCATAACGCCCCCGTGCGGCGCGTGGATGAAGTCGCCGCTGCGAAACAGTTGGTCTTATGTTGTGTGCCATTACCACAAGCCAGTGCGGCGGATTAAATTAGAAAGTTCGTTTTAGACGACATCAAAGTCACAGATAATTGGGTCTGTGGCTTTTTTGATCCTAATAACCGCTATCTATCATTTTGAGGTAACACGAGGGGCTCGCCCAGCGTCACCGCAGCGTTGCTGCGCCCTTCGCTGACCTCGCCCTCTAAAACTATCTAGGGATGCTTAGAAAATAAAAAACCGCAGGCATTCACCTACGGTTTTTCAAACCTTGATTCAGGGTCGGGGTTTATTCTTCTTCGTTGAAGTTTTCAATCGTTAGGGTGTATGTCCCTGCGCTGGCATCTTCAAACGTTCCAACTTCCACAATCAACGTAAAGTCTTGTGGAATTTCGATGTCTTCCACACCAGAGTTCACGGTGGTGTCGTCAAAGTCATCATTGACAATTACGGGATCGGTATCGGCGCTACCAATATAGATACGAACGACAGTATCGAGTTCCCCGCTTTCATCGGTCACAAAGACGTTAAAGCGGTCGCCTTCGGTGACGTTAAGCGTATATTGAACGCGAGTCCGTTCAGAAATGTCACCCGTGACTTCATCACCAATGGCGACCTCGCCACCGTCAACGGTTTCGAGTGCGGTAAGCTCATTGAGATAGTCTTCAGCTGCTAAGAGAATAACATCATCTTCGCTAAAGAGGGTTTCTTCCGTCACAGGAACAACGACATCGGGCTCAACGCCTGTACCTTCGATGATAACATTCAAATCTTCGTCATAGGTTGGGTAACTGATGGCAGGGAGTTGTTCACCTTCTGGTAAGAAGAAGGGTTGCCAACCGCCGCCAATCCCTTGGGTGGGATATTGACCAATCATCACTGCACGATCTTCGATAGTCAAAGAGCGCACCACATATTCACAAGCGCTACCGCAAGATGGCGCAATCAAGACGGCCAAGGGGCCACTGTAACGTTGATCTTCTGGGGGCAGGCTGAAGGTGCCGGGGACTTCTTCATAAATATAGAAGTCTTCAATACTTTCGGCATATGCACCACTGATTTCGATGACATGTTCTTCGTCAAAGAAGAAAGACATCATTTGATAGCCCACTTCGGTGAAACCACCACCGTTTTGGCGCATATCCAAGATAATGCCGGGCACGCCTTGCGCAGTCAAGGTGGTGAGGGCGCGTTCCCATAGTTCGGTGGTCAAGGGCAAGTTATCGCTAAAGCTGTAGACTTTGATGTAACCATAGCCGCTATCCAGCACACGGAATTCAACAGGGAGTTCAGTGCCTTCTAATCCTTGATTAAATGACGATGCGCTGAAGCTTTCGCGTTCGCCTGTGGCAACAAGGGTAACCGTTTCTTCTTCACCATCAGGGTTAATAAAGGTAACTTCAACTTCGGTGTCGAGCGGCATCCGTACCACATAGCGCAAGGCTTGTAGGCGCTCTACCCACGGGGTACTGAAGGGCCCAGACCAGACAAAGGTTTCTGCAATGGCTTCATCAACTGTCAAGCCATCAATGGCAACGATTTCCGCACCGAGTTCGATCCCGGCTAATTCAGCGGGGCCTTCGGGGGTGAGGAAGTTGACGATAACGCGCCCGTCATCCACGTCACGGATCGCCATACCCAAGCCGCCACTGGTATCAAATTGGAAATCTTCTACCAAGAAGGGGCCAAACATGTGACCATCGGGAATCATAAAGGCCATTTCATTTAAAGTGCGGCGGAACAACAGCGCATCTTCATTTTCTTCGGCTTCAACGATGGCGGGGCGAAGTTCGGCATCAATTGCTGCCCAGTCTACGCCTTTGAGGTCGGTAAAGGCATATTCACGGGAATACTTTTCAATGGTAGCGTCCCATGCTTCGGTGTAGCTAAGTTCGGAGAAGTCATCTTGTTCATTGCCAGCTTCTTCAGGGAGCGCTACGCTTGGTGCTGTGGAGCGATCAAAAACAAACGCATCTTCTTCTAGGTAAACGGTTGTCCAGCCTGCGGGTAGCGGAGCGCTGGGGTCATCGTCGGTGAACAAAACACCATCATCACCAAAGGCGCTAGGGAAGGATTGTTCATCATCTGGCGCCCACACCAAAACCGCACCACCGATAATATCGGCAAAGTTGGGGCCGGTATCAAAGACCGCGCTGGTATACCCAAAGAGGAATTCGTCGCGTTCATCCATGTAGGGGTCGCCCCATAGATTTTGGATGATGCCTAAGGTAAAGACTTGCACACCGGCATCTTCTTCGCCATCGTTATCCACATCATGCAAAACGCCTTGTGGGGTGGGTGGCAAGGTGATTTCATAGCTTACGGGGGATTCAGTCAATGGTGAGGTGACCCGCCCCAAGGTTTGAGATTCTAAAGTCGGTGTATATTCATAATCGTCAGTGACTGCCCATGTCAGGTCATAGAGCAGGATGTTGGGTTCTAACCATAAATCAGCAAAGAAGCCGAGCGTATAGGTCAATTCACCCGTTACGGTGACCGCGCCGCCTTCTTCATTGACGATTTCGGCTTCATCTTGAGCAAAGGTCATCGAAAACGCTGAAATAACCAAGACCAAGACCAACCCGAACGTTAAAATGCGATTGTTACGCATGATCTAAAAATCCTTTTTTGAGTTGTACACTAAGAACGCTAGCAGTATAACATGAGCTTGAAAAATCAAAAAATTTGATGGGATACCAGTTATTATAAACGTCAAACTGCACCAACTAATTTTGTTTTGCCACGCATCCTCAGCTATGATTAGGGGACTAACTCACCGAGCCACATGAGGGACACATGCGCGTTTATATTTCAGGTATTGTTTTAGGGATTTTATTATTTTTATCCGCACTATTGATATGGTCACAACGTCCCAATTACAGTATTCTAGATCTCTTTGATGAAGAAGCGCTCCAAACTGCGATTGATAGTGGACAAACTAATTTTTTGATACTACTGACGGGAGTATCATTGTTTTGGGTGGTATTATTTTTCTTGAGTGATAGTGCTGATCAAGAGTCTTACTATAGAGTTTTTTTTATTTTTGGTGCTGTGGGTATTCTTTATAGTGTTTTTAATTTAGATTGGCTCATTTTTCCTGCTTTTTTGATAGGGTTCATTGGTATTGCTTTTAGCATTTCTTTTGGCGTAATTTTTGGTGTTTTGGGGTTTCTACTTTTTGTTATTTATAGTATTGCTCCGCCGCGTAGAAACTCTGGAAATAGACAGCTCAGTGAAAAAACGCAAGCTATGTCTATAGCACTTGGAATATTTGCTTTTTTATTTATAATCACTTTACTATTTTTTAGCCCATCAGGCTCAGAACCATTACCACCAATAGAAGCAACCATTATTGCAATGGAAAATGACATCGCTACTCAACAATCTCAACTTACACAAACACCCATTGCTGCCACTCAACAAGCCAATCAGACTGCTACTCAAGCCGCACTGAACGCCCAAGAAACCGCTACCGCTAGTGCTCAACAACAAACCTTAACCAGTTTATCTATTACACAAACTGCCTTAGCCGCAGTTGCCCAAGGAGATACCCCGTTACCATTACCCCGTATCATAACTCAAACACCTGTGCCACAAGAAAGTAAGACACAAACCCCAACCCCTGAACCCAACACCGCTCAAGAAACATTAGTTGCATTACAGAATCAACAAGCCACGTTAGAAGCTACAGCAGGCTTTACCCCTATCCCAGCAGGCGTGGGATTTGAACCCATTCCCGAAAGTGAAACCGAGTCCGATCAAGGAACATCGTTTGGGGAGGCGTTTCTGGACTTTTTGCGGGATCCCGCTATGCAAGGTGTCGGGGTTATTATTGCGTTGATCGGTCTTGGTGTTGCCGTTTTGCAATTACGCAGAAGTTAGCATTAGGGATAGCCGATGGCACATGATCCAAAATAGATCCATGTGCCATATATCCATAGAATCTTGTACACTTGCTGTTAATCAAAACATGAGAAGAGCCAGCCCATGATATTTTTTGACGATTCAATCGACCGCTCCACATATCCAACTATGAAATGGAATTCTGCTTCATTGGCGGAACACTTTGGTAACTCACAGGCTTTGCCCTTTTGGGTGGCGGACATGGATTTCCGCTCGCCTGAGGTGGTGGTCAAAAGTCTCGTGGAACGTGCCCAACACGGCATTTATGGCTACGAATATAAACCGGATAGCTATTTTGAGGCGTTCACCCAATGGTATGCACAACGGCATGGTTGGCACATTGAGCGTGAGCATATTGAAGCGTGCCCAACGCTGTTGAATGCGGTTGCTGTATTGATCAATCAACATTCCGAAGAAGGCGATGGCGTTATCATTCAACCGCCCGTCTTTTTTGAGTTTGGATCGGTGATCCATAGCAACCATCGCAAACGGGTGAAAAATCCTTTAAAGCTTGTTGATGGGCATTATCAGATTGATTTTGATGATCTGGAGGCAAAAGCTGCTGACCCTAACAATAAAATCTTGATCCTGTGCAATCCACATAATCCCGTTGCCCGTGTATGGACGCACGATGAGTTAACCCGTATCGGGGAAATTTGTTTGCGGCATGGTGTCTTTATTATTTCGGATGAAATTCATGGAGACATAACCTATGCACCGCATCGTTATACCCCCCTAGCATCTATTTCGTCAGCGATTGCACAACAGACCGCAACCTGTTTATCCCCTGCAAAAACCTTCAATATTGCTGGCATGGTTGATGCAATGGTGGTGATGCCGAATCAAGAATATCGTCAACAATTTCATGATTTTGCGCATCGTTACCAAACCAATAAAATCAATGTGTTCGCCAATGCCGCTACCGAAGCCGCCTATCAACAGGGCGGGCAGTGGGTCGATGATCTGTTGATGTACTTACAGGGCAATATTGATTTTATCCGCCAATTTTTGCAGGTCAATTTGTCGCAAGTCAAACTCATTGAACCCGAAGGAACATATTTAGTCTGGTTAGATTTTCGTGAACTGGGGCTGGATGTCAAAGTTTTGCAACAGATGTTGGCCGAAGACGCTCAGGTCGCATTAAATGCGGGGTATTGGTTTGGACGTGAAGGGGCAGGTTTTGCGCGTATGAATATTGCGTGCCCTCGTCAGATGCTCCAAACGGCGCTTACCAATTTGGCAACAGCTATCGAAAATCGTTGAGTGTGTTATGTTCGGGGTCAGAATCCGATCCCGAACAAATAAATCTAAAATATCATCCCTGTGGAACTTGTTGTGTAATACAATGGATGTTGCCACCCCCTAGCAAAATTTCGCGTGAATAAATCGCCACAATTTCGCGATCAGGGAAAATACGTTGTAGTGTCTCCTGCGCTGCCTGATCCATTGGATCGCCAAATGCTGGCATGACGATCCCCCCATTGGCAATATAAAAATTAACATAGCTGGCCGCCATCCGATCACCAGCCGGGCGCGGTAACGATTCATCGGTCATGGTTAAACCATTGGCTTCGGTGTCTGTCATATATAACGGTGTCGGTTGGTGCAATTTATGGATGGTAAATGAACGCCCTTTGGCATCGGTGCTATTTTGTAACACCTCATACGCCGCTCGTGAGATCGCATATTGTGGATCATTAGGATCATCTGTCCACGTGAGGGCAACTTCAGCAGGCGCAACAAAACAGCATAAGTTATCCACATGCCCGTCGGTTTCATCTTGAAAGACACCATCACCTAACCAAATGATTTTATCGACGCCAGTATAGTCCAGTAAATAATGTTCGATCTGTTGTTTTGTCAGGTTGGGGTTCCGATTGGTATGCAGCAAACATTCCTCTGTCGTGATGAGAGTGCCTTCTCCATCGACATGGATCGAACCGCCTTCTAAAATTAATGGCGCTTTATATAAGGGTAAGCCCTCTATGGCAAGCATTTTTTGCGCCACCAATTGATCCAGATCATAGGGATGGTAAATTTCACCCCATGCGTTAAACCGCCAATCGATGCCCCGCACATCCCCTTGGCTATTGACCACACCAGTTGCGCCAATATCTCGCATCCACGCATCATTCGCGCTGAGTTCCACCACACGGATATGATTGGGCAGCACCTTACGTGCAATCAAATAATTGTGGGTGCTTACTCCCACGGTTACCGGTTCAAATGTGGCAATCGCCGTGGCAACTTCGGTAAATATTTGTTGAGCATGGGTGGCATTCTCGCGCCATGTATCACGCCGTTCGGGGAACAGCATCCAACAGCCTTGGTGTGGTTCCCACTCGGCAGGCATTCGGAAACCATCAGCGCGGGGGGTGGAATTTATGAGCATGGGGTGATCCTTTTTTGATGTGGTGATTGTCGTTTGTCTATCATATCGGGTAATCTACAGGAAATATAGAAAAAATCTTACAAGCAAGCCCGACCCTGATCGAAGTCCTAAGTGCTACTTGGAATTGTGGTAGGCATGGTGGGGCTTTTTTGATCCGGCTTGAGTTTTGATCTTGAGTTCGGGTAGGGTCATAAAAAATGTAAGTAGTATGCAAGCTTAACGATTGTATAGTATAGTGATGGTCGCATACATATCTGGTGAAATTCGCAAAGTGTTAAGGACAAAACAAGTGATCAAAGTATTAACGATTGTATTGATAATGTGTTGCCTGATGATGGGGGTGGGGAACCCAGCACTGGCACAAACTGACCCTGTACAAATTCCCTGTGGGCTTAATGAACAAGCCGCCATTGTTGACTTATGGACAACTTATGAAAACAACATTTTCAGAGTTTTTAATTCGTCTGGTGGAACAGATGAAACACGGGTTGAACTCATTGGGCGGATTTTAGTGAATATGGATGAGTTTATGAAGGATTGGGCAGGAACGACATTTCCCGATTGTGCTGATGGTGTCTTTTCATCAGACTATATCAACATGCTCAACCTCAATTACATGAATACATTGACACTGTATGGCTTAGCCATATACACCGCCAATAATACAGATGTTGCCTTGGGACAAGACATTTTAGAGGCCATGAATGATCGCGAGAGTTGGCTGGGGCGGCAAGATTCCGTTTTTGGTAGCGGTGGGCAATTTGAATCGGAATTATTGTTTCCGTCGGGGATGCCCTCTTGTGATGAAACAACCTTTGACCGTAAGCTGAATCGTATGGTCGAGCAGATTGAAGCCTATCAAGCGGCAGTACCCGAATATGAAGCCTTTGTTACCACAGGACGTGCCGATTTTGATACCTTGTTTAGCCTTGAAACCTTAGCAACCTCAACCTTAATCAACCGAATTGACATATGTGCTGAGATGTGGTCATTTGAACTGGACTATGTTGCATTTTATAACGCTACAAGCCTTGCTGTGTTTTTGCCTCAGTTCGCCGCCTATGAGCGGACATATGGTAGTGCTGCGGTTGCGAATCAATTAGATGCGATTGCTAGAGAATACCAAACATGGATAGCGAATGTGAGCCCAACCTATTTAGGATTGGAGTAAACTGATAGATTTCTCACCCTAAAAGCCTGAACTTTAATGCTGTTTGTGTTTCACAACAGATATATCATATCAGGATCGCATGATTGTGAAGGTAACATGATGTCAAAAACTTACTGGATAAGGATTATGTTTTGGGTTGGTGTGGGGGTGTTTGTTCTTGGTTACCTTGCTCAAACACGAATACTCAATGAAGCATTACCAGATATTCCGGCACCCGCTCATATTCCTGATACATATAGATTAATTTTTTTCGATGAGTTTGATCGAACTGGTCTTAACAGTGACAAATGGCGTTTACCCTATGCGGATAATCATCCTCATTCCGCAGGATTTATTTCCTCAAAAATGAATCGCCAGCCAGGAGATGGCTATTTGTATCTGTTCAATGATTATCAAGATGACAGGTTCTTGTTAAGCATGATTCGCTCAGTCCCGACCTTTAAGTATGGCTATTTTGAAACACGTATTCAGTTTCATAATGTAGAAGGGCATCACGGAGCCTTTTGGTTACAGTCGCCAACATACGGGCAAATCCAAGATGATCCCGCCCAAAGTGGTGCAGAAATAGATATTATCGAGTTTTTTGGTAACGGGCGTATTGCCACTGATGCTAAACATAGTATTTTCTGGAATGCTTATGAGGGGGGCAATCTGCGTGAGGTTCGGCATGATATTTTTTATCGGGATGCTTATGGCGAGGAATTGAGCGCCGCGTTTCACACGTTTGGTTTACTGTGGACATCCGATGAATATGTTTTTTTTATTGATGGCGTCGAAACTTGGCGAACAACCGATGCGGTTTCACAAACGGACCAATATCTTTTACTCAGCCTCATCATCTCATCACAACGACAGATTGAGCAAATTAATGCACTTATTGATACAGGGTTTCAACTGAACGCAGATGAAATGATTGTTGATTATGTGAGAGTTTATGCTCCATGATGCCACTAAAATTTTTACACATATTTCGACAAAATCAGAATTATGCCCACCCATCAAACGGCTAAATAACCTCAGTTTTGTATAAGAGATTTTGTTCCCGCTAACCCTTCATCTGTAGGGACGGCGCTATGTCTCCGTCCAAAACAGTGGGCAAACACACAGGTTTGCCTCTACACGGGGTTCAGTGTGTTTCATTATTTCTTAAACGAAATTCAGGTTAAATAGAAAAATCCCTCTCGATCAGAGAGGGATTTTTTACTGAATTGAATCGTGTAAATGGAAATGCTGGTTACGTTAAATGTCTTCCGTTTCGCTGTGGTAACCAGTTGCCCCTGATGGACGCCGATCGGCAACTTCAGCAATTTGCTCGACACCCTCGCCATCAAAAGCACGCACGGTAAAAGTATGTTCACCGGCTTCAAATGGCCAGTCAAAACGCCAGATAACCCATGTGCGGTCAGAGAGTGGCGTGCGGAGTTGGGCAGGTTGCCATTCGCCATCGTTAATACGGACTTCCACCGCCGAAATTTCTTTCGCGCCAGAATAGGCGATCCCGCCAATCGGAACCCGTTGGACACCTTCATCATCGGTATAGACATTATCAACGGCGACGGTATCAATTACAGATGTCATTTTGACAATCGCGTCTTTGTCCCAACCACGCCGTACCCAATAGCCTTCTTGCCATTCATCAATGACGGTCATTTTTTCGATCCATTTGGGTTGTTTCATCCCATAACGGTCTGGGATATGCACCCGTAGCGGGAAACCATGTTTACCGGGGAGTGGTACGCCATCCCATTCATATGCTAAGAGAATGCGTTCATCGTTCATAATCATTTCGATCTCGACAACTTCATCAAAGCCATCAAACGATTCGATTAAGAGGAACTTGCCATCTTCTTGTAAATTGGCATCTGCCAAAATATCGCGGAGCGGTGCGCCTGTCCATTGTGTGGTGCTGATCAAACCGCCGGCAATCCGATTGGAGATGCAGCTCATGGTAATGTTTTCGCTAATGACATCATAATCTTCGCGGATATTGGCTAATGATAGGGATAAAGGATTATCCACCAAGCCATCAATAGGGAGCCGATACTCTAATTCATCAACATTCGGGAAGCGTCCTGAGTTAATGTCGATGCGGTAGTGGTCTTGCAGGGGGGTGTATTCTGGACGTGTACCGGGGGCGGGTTCTAAACCAGTGTTGAGGATGGCTTCGTCAATTACATTTGCACCTTGGACGGTTTCGCTGTCCCCAAATAATGCCCCCAAGCTAGCGCCACTAACGGTTACGGCTGCTGATGCTGCACCGACTTGGATTAAAAATTGTCGCCGATCCAAAATATATGCATTATTTTCGGTTTGCTTAAAGGCGGCATCCGATACACCACTGTCATTTTGGGGTGTTTCCGCTGCTGGCGTGGGGGGCGTCAAGCGACGTTGGGCATAATTATGGAACAATCCCCAGATAAGGGACGCAACCAAAATCCAGAAGGTGCTAATTAAGGGGCTAGCAGATGCAGAAGTATTGTATTGAGCGCTAATCACGGCGACAGGAATGCCTAAAGCAGCGCCAATGATTAACCCGGTTGACCATTCACTGGATAGGAAGGTGCCACGATTGCGTAAAACATTGGCTATCGCACCATACCCAAGCCCTAAGACCGTGCCAATGCCAATAAACTGAAAGACTGCCATTAAGGATTCGGCTGTTTTGGCAGTGCTGTCGAGATCGTCACCATCAGTGAACAGCAATAAAAAGTCCACCATCATGTCAATACCAAAGGTGATGATGCCACCCGGCAAGACACGGATCAAAAAGTCCATTACATCAAATGCAGGGAAGGCAACCCCTGCGGCTTGTTCCATAAAAAAGAAGACACCCGTTAAGGCGGCGATAAATGCAACGCTGATGATAAGCGTTGATTGCCATTGATCTGTTAATTTGTATTGCATACCCATTATTCTCCGATTGTATTTCTATAACCATATCAGCTAAATCTTACAGGTTTATTAAATTTTTTCAGAAAATTAATGAATATTGCTTAAATATGCTCAGAAAAAACTATCGTGATGGCGTTGGGGCGGGGCAATCTTTTGCCTCTAGCACCCATGTACATGCGGAGGCGTGGTCATCGAAAAAGACTTGACCCTCTAAATGGGGTTGCAATCTTTTCATTTCTTTGTTGATGAACCGCTGTGCAAACTTAACGACGATACTAGCGGGGATCACGAGCGCATAGCGTCCCCAATTATTTGGGTGCGCAGTCCCCATTTTGTGGCCGCATTGACGGATGACAGGGGTCATCATTGCATAGGGGCTAGCAGATGAAAAATCATAAATAGCGCTGAAGGCTTTATCCTTTGGCCAATGGTTGACCGTTTCGATAACAGCATCTGACCATGTTTCAATGATACGGCGTCCATGATCCGGGATATGAAAGATCACCAGATCGTGATGCGAGTTAAACCCACGATAGATACCATATTCAAGCGGTTCCCAGTTGATTTTGAGGTTATTCCAAAATGGATTTGTTGTCATGGATGATAGCTTCAGTTATTTATCCCACTACAATTCAGTATATAATAGACATAGAAACTTTGAAAGTCTTAGCACAGACTAAATGTTGTTTATGTAAGAGGTCGGAATGCAATTCAACATACCAATTATGAGCGACTTAACGATGTATCAGAATGTTCTACTTGCAGGTATGGGTGGCGGTTTTGATGTATATTGTGCGCTGCCAATTTATTTTGAATTGCTGGAGCAAGGTTGCAAACCGCATTTAGCCAGTTTAAGTTTTTCCGATATTATAGGCGTTGATGATGATGCGCTGATCCGCTTAACACCGACCTGTGTTGGCATCACTGCCGATTATGAGCTACCGCGTCCTGATTACTTCCCTGAATTACATATGGCAAACTGGTTTCGGAAAACTCGCCAAGAGGATGTTACGGTTTGGTCATTCCATAATATGGGCATCCCCTTTTTGCGTGAAGCCTATCATGCTTTGGTGGAGCGCCTGAATATTGATTGTATTGTCCTTATTGATGGTGGGGTGGATAGCATTATGCGGGGCAATGAACAAGAAGTTGGAACCATCATTGAAGATTTTTCCTCTCTGATTGCAGTGAATGAATTGGACACTGTGAAGACCAAATACTTGGTGTGTACAGGGCTTGGTGCAGAGTTGCATGTAACCTATGAGCAAGTGTTTGAAAATATTTCGGCATTGATTGAGGCGGATGCGTTTTATGGGAGTTGTTCCGTTACCAAACAAATGCCTGCCTATTTGCAATATGAGGATGCGGTACTATATGCCCAAGTGCAACGTGGGCAATCGCCGAGTGTGATCAACTCCTCAATTATTTCGGCGGCACGCGGTCAATTTGGGGACTATCACCTGACCAGCAAAACACACGGCAGTGAGTTGAAAATCTCGCCCTTGATGTCACAATATTGGTTTTTTGATCTGGCAACTGTTGCTGAACACAATCATTTGATTGATGCGCTTTCCCAAACCGAGAGCATGTTTGAGATCTATTTCATTTTGCGGAATCTTTTGCCTGAGATTAAGCGGCGCTCCAAACCGAAACTATTTTAGGGGTTGGCGTCCATCCAACCCCTAAAACCTGATACAATGCCTAGCATGGCAACATGGACACACCTTTACACCATTGAAACATGGCAAGCGTTTTTAGATGCTGGCGGTGAGGTTACCGGATTCCCACATCGGCGTTGGCCAACCGTGCAACAAATCCACGTTGGGGATACCATCTTATGTTATTTGATGGGGGTTTCGCGCTATATCGGGATTTTGGAAGTCATTGGCGAGCCCTTTTTAGGGTACAAACCGATTTGGGCGGAGCGGGTGTATCCTGCGCGAGTGCCTGTCAAAGTTCGCTTGGAACTCTTGCCAGAGTATGGCGTGCCGATCACGGCATTGGAACATGAACTCTCTTACTTACGAGAGAATCCGCTCACATGGACAGCCCATTTCCGCAGTGCCCCCATTGCGGAAAAACCCGACGATGCCGAAATCATCATCAATGCGTTAGAGATTGCCAGCGAAGACCCAACCTACCGTGAATTTGACAAACGGAAGTTACAGCGCCGTGTCAAAGTATATGAAACCCAAGCGGGGGTTTATACCATCCCTGATGAGCCATTATCCTCAATTGATCTAGAATCGGATAATGATGAAACAGACGACACGCCACCACGCCCGATCACGCACGAAGAAATTCAATGGTTACTGTTACATGTAGGGAGCAGCATGGGCTTGGATGTATGGGTGGCGCGGAATGATCGCGGGCGGGCACATGATGATCAGAACTTTCAAGAAATCCCTCGTCTATTAGAGGACTTGCCCCGTCAGTTTGATGATGCCACCCAAAAAACGGTGGAACTGATCGATGTTTTATGGTTGCAACGCGGTGCAATCCTTGCCGCGTTTGAAGTCGAACATACCAGCCGCATCTATTCCGGTTTATTACGTATGGCGGATTTACTAGCCATGCAACCCAATTTGAATATCCGCTTATATATTGTTGCACCCGATGATCGCCGCGAAAAAGTGCTTGCTGAGATCAACCGCCCCGCCTTTGTACATTTAGGGTTACACCATGCCTGCCGATACATCCCCTATTCAGCCTTGAAGGAAAAAGTCCAAGCCATTGAAACCGTTTTGCCGTATCTCTTGCCTGAATTTTTGACTGAAATTGCTGAAGGCGTTGAAGTCGATGTGTGATACCCATTGAGCATACGATAGATTTGTCCTCTCATGATGATTACGTCATAATGGATGTGTGTATGCAATAACGCTAAAAATTTAATCCATTGAGGTATTCATGAGCGAAAAAACAAAATTCCTTCTTGATGAAAATGAAATTCCTGAAAGCTGGCTAAATATTGTTCCATTTTTGCCACGCCCTCTGCCGCCTGTTATGCACCCCGGACGCCTTGACCCTGTAACGCCTGACGATTTATCCCCATTGTTTCCGATGGAACTTATCATGCAAGAGGTCAGCCAAGAGGCGCATGTGCCGATTCCTGAAGAAGTCCGTGATATTTATCGGTTGTGGCGTCCGACCCCTTTGCTACGGGCGCGCCGCTTAGAAAAAGCGCTTGATACACCCGCCCACATTTATTATAAGTATGAAGGCGTTTCACCATCAGGCAGCCATAAGCTAAATACGGCAGTCGCGCAAGCCTATTACAATGCCAAAGAAGGTATTAAAGGCATTGTCACAGAAACAGGCGCGGGACAATGGGGCACGGCGCTCAGCATTGCTTGCCAGATGTTTGGGCTAGAATGCCAAGTTTACATGGTGCGTATCAGTTTTGAACAAAAACCCTACCGCAAGACCTTGATGCAAACCTACGGCGCAGATGTTTATGCAAGTCCTTCAGACCGTACTCAAGCAGGGCGCGGTATCCTCGAAAAAGATCCTGATACCCCTGGCTCATTGGGGATCGCCATCAGTGAAGCAGTTGAAGTAGCTGCCACCAGTGAAGGCAAGTTTAAGTATAGCCTTGGCTCGGTTTTGAATCATGTATTACTCCACCAAACGGTGATCGGGCAAGAAGCCCTCAAACAAATGGACTTAGCAGGCGAATATCCTGATATTGTGATCGGGTGTACGGGTGGGGGGAGCAACTTTGCCGGGATTGCACTTCCATTTGTGCAACAAAACCTGACCAATGGCAAAGATACTCGTATTATTGGTGTGGAACCGGCCTCTTGCCCTAGCTTGACTAAAGGAACCTATACCTATGATTATGGTGATTCTGTAGGCATGGCGCCGATGGTAAAAATGCACACCCTAGGGCATAGCTTTATTCCACCCAAAATCCATGCAGGCGGTTTACGGTATCACGGAATGGCGTCGATTGTCAGCGAACTCTATGACCAAGGCTTGATGGAAGCCCGTGCTGTTGGGCAAATGGAATTATTTGAAGCAGCGATGATGTTTGCCCGTAATGAAGGCATTATCCCCGCGCCAGAACCCAGCCACGCGGTTCGTGCGGCGATTGATGAAGCGATTAAATGCCGTGAAACTGGTGAAGAGAAAGTGATCCTCTTTAATCTCTGTGGGCATGGACACTTTGACCTAACCGCCTACCAAGCCTACCATGATAATAACCTTGAGAACTTTGAGTATCCCGAAGAAATGGTCAAGGCAGCAATTGCTGAATTACCACAGATTCCATCATAGATTGATTTTGGTAAAAGTGGAGGAGGGAGAACCTCTCCACTTTTACATGGTTAGTTGCTCTTCGTCATCTTGTTCCAAAAGATAGGGCATGAGTTTATCAATGATGCCTTGAGGCAAGGGTGTTGCTTTGTGTGTTTTGCGGTTGGCGTACACCCAAATAACCTCGCCAGATGTGCGCGGCGTGTCCTCATCACCAACAAAGATGAACAACCGAAAGGTCAGGCTACTGGTGCCAATGCGCCCTAAAGCGACATAGATTTGTATGATCTCATCAAAATAGACAGAGCTATGATATTCAATCGTGGATTTGACGACATGGTAATCATGCTCCAAATAAGTGGCATCAAAACCACTAAAGCGTAAATCTAGTTTGCGAAATAGCTCAGTGATGCCGCAATCAAAATAGGTGAGGTAGTGCGCGTTAAACACGATGCTTTGCGCATCAATTTCGGAATAGCGCACCCGTAGCTCATGTGAAAATTTAAGGTCTTTACGATTGATCATCTGTGCCTTGCCTCATTGTGTATGTTGCTAGTCTATTGTACCGATTTTTATGAATTGTATTGAGTGCATACTTATTCCCATGTTTACCTTTGTGTAAAATCCTATTTTTGGCATAATAAAAATCAATAGAGTATTTTAAAAGTTCACTATAGGTCAAAAAATGAAATTAGCCGAAGCCTTATTGTTACGCGCTGATGCACAAACACGGCTTTCGCAATTGCAAAAACGCATGATCCAAAATGCGAAAGTCCAAGAAGGGGATCGCCCTGCGGAAGATCCCAACGAATTGCTGGCAGAGTATGAATCCACAGCGGACGAATTAACGCGCTTAATTCAACAGATTAACCGTACCAATCTGGCGACGGTGTTAGACGATGGGCAAACGCTGACTGATGCGCTTGCCGTGCGGGATGTTTTGAAGTTACGCGCCAGCGCCCACCGCGCCTTAGCCACTGCGGGACTCATCGAGCAAAATCGTTACAGCCGATCCGAAATCCGTTTTGAGAGTACCGTTGATATTGGCGTGATTCGTAAACAAGCCGACGCTTACGCCAAAGATCATCGTGAATTGGACGCAAAAATCCAAGCTGCAAACTGGACAACTGATCTGTTAGATAATTAAATTAGGTTGTGATAGTTGGTAACCGATATTGTGAAGGCGAGTACTTTCGCTGTAAAGCGATCAACAATACAGCCATGTTCAACCTTAGCTGGTTCAACACCTGTTCCATTCTGCACTGCGTATTGTGTAATGTAACATGAGGACTGGGCACTGTAACCAATGACAACCACCGTCCTGATTCATGATCTTGGTGAGGGCGGGTTAGGGGACTCATCACAACCGATTTTTTAATCTGTGTATGGGAGGGTTTTCGCTAGGGGGTCGGCTTTGCCGACTGTAGTCAGCGTAGCTGACCCCACGCGACCCTTCCCGACATCATGACCACAACAAAATAGATGGTAGTCAATCGCAATCAAGGCGAGTGCAACCCTAGTCCTGACCCACTGGCGTCAGCGACCCTCTCTTACTGTGACACCGCAAGGCGCACATGAGAACCGCGCACAGCGCACTGATACCACCACTGTACTGATTGAGCGGGATTGATGAGGGTGGGCTTGGGGATTTTTACATAGGTCATATTGTTTCGTTATTGTGGTCCAAGTATTACGTTACTTATGCAAATGCTACCTCCATTTACTGCTCTTTCATCTTTAGCACCATGCCAAATTTTTACGTATATGTGGTTAGTGCCAATAGGAGTAATAAATGTACTATCTACAGATTTTGAAACACTACCATTAATTGTTTCTATCAGCCATTCATCCCCTATTTTAGCTTCATCATCATCTGGTGTGGGGGCTGTCAAATAATCGACTATTATATTTGTTTCAGTTGCATCAAGAGTTGTGAGGTTTAAACTGATTTGATATGTTTGATTCTCCCAGACTTCTAATAGCCATACAGTACCTGCCCATGCAACAGCATTATCAGGTGCATCTTGTTGAAAGCAACTTTGACCACTATTATTGAACCATTGTATTGAATCTTGGTATGGGGTTGTAATGTTATCAATCAGATTGCAATCATTTGGTGAATTTCGCAGTGTTTCATAACCTTGAGTGCATTCTCTATCGCCAATTATATATGCTTGATTTGGAATAGTTGTGCTTGGTTGTAAGGAATTGGTAGTCGATTGATTCGTCGGGATAGTTGAATTTTGTTGAGTTTGAGTATTTGTTGATGGATTTGATGGGATTATATTGCCAGGGCATCCTGTATTATTATTGGCATATTGATTTGGGCATTGATCAACATTGTCTGGTCGACCATCGCCATCTTGATCAGGACATCCTGAAGCTGTACCCCATTGTTGAGGGCAAATATCAACATTATCGAGGAAATTATCGCCATCACTATCATTGGGGTTGTTAGTTGGGGTAGGTTGACGTGTAGATGTAGGGGCTCTTGTTAAGGTGGGTGTTATCGTATAAGTAGGTGGAATAGCTGTTGTACTTGCAACTATATAGCCTGCACATGCACTGCTTAACGGGATATTATCATTTTTTATCCATCCCCTGTAATTGTTAGTACTTATTTCTGACCAATATTCTCCAATCCTAGGTTCTGCCCATGCGATGATTGTTACCATTGTTTGACTAGGTAGTGTCGTGATCAGAGTATATTGTTCGCTGGGGCCATCATAAATTGGGGTATTATTCAAAGTTTGAAGTGTGCAAACGGATGTAGCGTTTATTGTTGGAGGTGGTGTAGCAGTTGTTGTTAGTATGGTTGTTGATGTTTGTACCTTAGTAGCAGTCAACGTGTAAGTTGCTGTTTGAGTATTTATCAATTCAATAGTTGGATTTGAATTTAGTGGTATATCTGTTAGCGTGTTGGTAGGCATTCGTGTTTGTGTAATTGTTGAGGTATTGCTTGATATTGGCGTTATTTCTCTACTTTCTGGAACGGATTCAATGATTTCTAATGTTGCATTAGGGTCTAGTTTATCTTCATTTGAATTACGTGACAGATAGATGAACAAGACTAAGCAAGCTAATGATAAAAGTGCGGTTATAAGAATTGTTGAAGAACTTCTCATCACTTTATTCCACCATACCAAAGTAAACATCATCAATACATAAGGTACTTTCATCCATTCCCTGCCCGTTCAATACACCATGTAAAATTTGTATGCGAGCATGTGTTGCATTTGGCGGTGCTTGTAATATTGCCGAGCTTAATATACTTGAGAATGGTTGCCAATTACTTGTAACTGTTTGAGGAATAGTATCTACAAAAACAGTGTTTATTTCATGATTTATATTTGATGAGGTTAACCATGAAACCTTTATTTGTGCTTCAGATGCATTTTCTGGCTTTACCCAAGCTGAAACTTCATACGTTGTGTTTGGCGTTACCTCAACCACTTGATGGAGTCCATTCCAATTCGCGTTGGTATCAGTTTGGGTGGTGCAAACAGCGTATGTACCCTGATGAGGTTCTTCACTGATAGAAATATTAGGGGCACCATCAGGCACCCATTCAGGTATAGTTTGTCCTGTAATGTTACCTAATTCAAAATCGCCATTTATTATTAGATTGCCTGATGGCGTTTCTGTTTGTTCAGTTGTTGGTGGTCGTGATGGTTCAATAGTGATAGTGACTGGTGGTTGCGGTTGATTAGCTATAAGATATGTCGCAATTGATGCAAGTATCAAAACAATAAATGAGAGTATGAACAAATATATTCTATTACGTTTTTCTGATAATTTATGTTCAATTGCAGCGGTAATTCTAAGTATAACATCAGCAAAATTTTCCTGATTAGGCAAAACATATCTCAATTGTATCGCTTGGAGATGTCCTAATTGCTTTGGCAATAAAGTATTATTTACTTGAATGGGTATGACATGCTTATTTCTTTTTTTTGCTTCTTCAATTTCTTTAGAAACCCATTCAGAAGCTTTAGCTTCACTTGTAACTATAACAAGCATCACATCGCACTTTTTTACTTCTTCTTCAAGTGTTTTTTCCCAGTCACTACCAGCACGAATATGATGTTCATCTCGGAATAACTTAAATTTATCCCGATACGAATTATTCAATCGATTTTCAATTTGTTCTGCTATATCCTTGTTTTTACGCGAGTAGCTAATGAAAACTTGTATCATTTTAATATTTTGCTCGAATAGTGTGTATATATATTATATTATATTTTTATTTAGTAGTAATTTTTTTTGTATATTTTAAACAATTTAGTTAGTTTTTGTTACGATAGTTTGTTCCCTTACATATTTTCCTACGTCCCAAAAACATGCCAACCCACACTCCATATATAGGATAAATGCCGCTTGCCCTGTCCCTTCAAATACAGTTCAATAAAAGTATGCGCCACTAGTGAGGGAGTGGTGGTGTTCTAATACGTTGAGGCAGTATATATAAACCATCTGAACAATAGTTAGGAACATAATAATGGCTATTACCAAAGCCGATGTGCTGGAATACCATTCCACAGGACGACCCGGCAAGATCGAAGTGGTCGCTACCAAACCCCTTGAAAATCAACGGCATTTATCCCTTGCCTATTCCCCCGGTGTGGCCGAAGCCGTCTTAGAAGTTGAACGTGATCCCGCGACCGCCTATCGCTACACGGCAAAAAGTAACTTGGTGGCGGTCATTTCCAACGGAACCGCGATCCTTGGCTTGGGCAATCGGGGGGCGTTGGCCTCCAAACCCGTGATGGAAGGCAAGGGCGTGCTGTTTAAATCCTTTGCGGATATTGATGTGTTTGACATTGAAGTGGACACTGAAAATATCGAAGAATTTATTGCCGCCGTCAAAGCGATTGCACCAACCTTTGGCGGCATTAACCTAGAAGACATCAAAGCGCCCGAATGCTTTGAAATTGAGCGCCGCCTAAAAGCTGAACTCCCGATTCCGGTGTTCCATGATGACCAACACGGAACAGCCATCATCACCACCGCCGGCTTGATCAATGCCGTTGAGATCAACGGTAAAAATATCGAAGATCTGCGCGTGGTCTTTAGTGGGGCGGGGGCAAGCGCCACTGCTTGCCGTAACTTGTATATTTCGCTGGGCGTCAAACCCGACAATATCTTGATGGTGGACTCCACAGGTGTGCTGTATTCGGGGCGCGAAGAACGCATGAATGAATATAAACTAGCGGTCTGTACCCCTACAGACTGCCGCAGCCTTGAGGATGCAATGGTTGATGCTGATGTATTTGTGGGGTTATCCACTGCTGATATTTTGACCCCCCAAATGTTGAAATCGATGGCAAAAGACCCCATTATTTTTGCCTGCGCCAATCCTGATCCTGAAGTGCCCTATGATGTTGCCAAAGAAATCCGCCCGGATAGCATTGTAGGAACAGGTCGCAGCGATTACCCCAATCAAGTTAATAATGTTTTGGGCTTCCCGTTCATTTTTCGTGGTGCGTTGGATGTTGCTGCCAAAGCGATCAATGAAGAAATGAAACTCGCGGCGGCGCACTCCTTAGCCCAACTCGCAAAAGAGGATGTACCCGATAGCGTCTTAGCCGCTTATGGCAAAAAGTCGATGCAGTTTGGTCCCGATTATATTATCCCGACCCCACTTGATCCGCGTGTCCTTTTATGGGAAGCACCTGCCGTGGCGCAAGCTGCGATGGAATCGGGTGTTGCTACACAACACATCGATCTCGATGATTACCGCGAACAGTTGGCACGGCGTCAGGGGTTGGGGCGTCAGATGCGGCGGTTCTTTATCAACAAAGCGCGCCAAGACCCCAAACGGATCGTCTTTGGCGAAGGGATGCACCGCAAAATTATTCGCGCTGCGGCACGTATTACGGATGAAAAAATTGGTGATCCAATTTTAATCGGTGATCCGGTCGTGATTAAAGAACGGATCGAAGAACTTGGATTGAACTTTGATCCTGAAATCATCGACAATAAACACTTTGATCGTCATGGTGATTATGTGAATGCCTACTATCAAATGCGCCAACGGAAAGGGGTTACCGAAGGTCAAATTCGAGAACAACTTACACATCCCAATATTTTGGGCCCTATGATGGTCTATATGGGCGATGCCGATTGTTACCTTGCAGGGGTTACGGCATCTTATCCTGAGGTTCTGCGCCCTGCGTTGCAAATTTTCCATACCCAAGACGGTACACACTTGGCCGCCAGCGTATATCTGATCTTGATCAAAGGGCGGACATATGTCTTTAGTGATGCCACGGTGAATATTGATCCAAGCGCGGAAGATCTTGCCCAGATCGCGATCTTAGCCCATGATTTTGCCCGCGAAGTGGAAATTACCCCAACCGTTGCAATGTTGAGCTTTAGCAATTTTGGGTCGGTGCAACATCCTGATGCCATAAAGGTTGCCAAATCGGTCAAGATTGTACGCGAAAAACGCCCCGACATTCGTATTGATGGCGAAGTTCAAGCTGACTTTGCCGTTCGGTCCGATCTCATGGAACAGATCTACCCCTTCTCAGAAATTCGTGATGCAAATGTCTTGATTTTCCCTGATTTAGGCTCCGCTAATATTGCCTATAAATTGATGAGCCGTTTGGGGGATGCCGAAGCGATTGGCCCCATTTTGGTGGGGGTTGGTGCACCCATCCATGTATTACAAACAGGTGATAGTGTTGATGAAATTGTCTCGATGGCGGCGGTGTCTGTAATGGATGCCCAAAAACGTGGTGCAACCTTACGCCGCCAACGGAGCACATTTTAAGTTTGTGGTGGTTTGGTATTGGATGTAGAGAGTTGATGCAAGGGACAGGCAATACCAGATTGGCTTGAAGCCACCACCCAAGATTCCAAAAATTACCGTGCAGGGGCGGGTTGTAAACCCGCCCTTACTTGGGGACTTTCTCGCTTAACCGTATGGGTAATACCGTCTTTTGTGGTGTTAAGGGGTTATTTCAACGCATTGAGTTGTTTGAGCAAGGTGACACTTTCCTCACGCCATCCCCAAGGATTGGTGGCGCTTTTAATATACTGAATGGTGCCATCTTTCTTAACCATCACAGATCCTGTACGGGTTGCTAAGAGAAAGACTTTATCCAAGCCATACGCATCATAAACTGTGTGATCAGGGTCAGCTAGCACAGGGAAGGGTGCGCTGACACTTTTGGCATATTGTTTGACCTCATTGGCTGTTGCATGAACTAAAACCAACACTTCAGCCCCTTTGGCTTGAAATTCGCTATACATGCGGGCAAGTTGTTCGACATGCTGGCGGCACGCATAGCAATAAGTGGTTCGCACAAAAAACAAGATAACGTGGTTGTTACCCATAAATTGATTGAGGGTGATGGTGTCTCCTGTATGACTTTCTAATGAAAAGTCAGGCGCTTGATTGTTAATGTCTAATGCTGCAACCATAACATGTCCTTTTCGTTTATTCGGTCTATAGATGATGCCAAGATGTGATTATCTTACTGCGAAAATCTATAATTTATGTAAGAAATAAGGTGCGCTGTATCTTGACGATAATTTTCTGTTAGTGTAGCGCTGAAATGTGATAGCAAAATAAATATTTCACCAATAAATGATGAGAAAGTTTAAGCGTGAAAAACATAAGGGTAACAAGTGTCACCCTTATTTGTGGGAGTATGTTTTTCTGTAATCAAGTGGTAGTCATCGTTGGATGGTTACAATGATGTATTCCTAACGCAATTCTGGAGTTGGGCAGTTTACAGAGTTGTGTGGAAATCAATCGCTATTAGTGAAGAAGCATCAATGCGAGGCGATATGCTGCCACCCAAACGCTACGATCACTGACTACATAACTACATTGTAGCTATTTAAGATCGTTAACACAATAGGTTATTCTCATCGTTTTCTCATTTTTCTGCTACTAATACTATATTATTAAGTTTTTAGTCATCCAATTATACTTGTTTGATTAAAATATTTTGGGTTGATACCACGTCCTATTCCTTTTTTAGATATATTGCAACCCGTGTTGAGCAATATTCGTGAAAATAGCAAGATCTTCATAAACTTAACACGAACTTAACATCTTTGGCTTATAGTTAGATTAACCGACAATCCAAGGCGGGGACTTCGGAATCGTGACAAGCCATATGTTTGTCACGAATTTTTATTTCTAGCGGCAATATTCCTTAATGCCAAATGTAAGAAGTCTTAACATTCTTTCGGTTTCATCCTCAGTATAATCAACAAATAGATGTTCATATATTAAAGTAGCAGTTGGGTTGCAACTGTTCCTAACAAATGGGAGCTATTTATGCGCCGTAGTTTAGTCCTTGGTTTGATCCTTTGTCTGGTGAGTGTTCCGTTGAGTGGTTTACATGCTCAATCTTCAGATGCAATAACCTCACTAGATGGTAGCCTTATTTTAACCGATACCGATTGGCAAACCGTTATTCCTGCTGAACAACGCATCATGCTATTCGATGGTGCTGTGTTGGCTGTTGTGTCTGTGATGGATGTATTACCATATCGGGCACGTAATGTGGAAGAACGGAGCGACCCCGCATTGGTCGCGACAGTCGATTACAACCAATATGGTGGGCAGGGTGCTGCACCGGCTCAGCAAACAATTGGCGCCAATGTCGTCTGGACATGGGAAAATCAATTTGAGTCGCGCTATGTCGTGCGGGCATTTTGGCGTGACCTCAGTGGAACGTTGATGATGGTACATGTACAAGCGCCAACCCGTGAGGATGTGGACACCCAACAGATTGTTAACCTGATCGAAAATGTGAGATTCCAACGTGAGTTGTTTAACGTGACCACATTACCAGCCATTACCACAGAAGCATTATCTCAACTCTCGCTATTCGATGTATGGATGGTGAATCCCTTATCTGGGGATCCGAACCTTGCTATCGAACAACAAGGTGGTGTTGTTGGGGTAACCGTTGAGGGTGGTGTGCAATTGGTGGAACTCAATGGGTTATACAGTACACGGAGTTTGTTAACGCGCACTGCCGCCACCCCGCAAGGGTTAGTCAGTACAGATGATGGGTGGTATGCCTTTGACGGTAGCAAGCTTTTGATCTGGGAGGCGGGGTACCGAGAATTTGATTTGAATCAGCCGATTGCTAGCATCAGTGTTGATCATGCGAGGGCGCGTTTAATCGTGGCCTTCAGCGATGGCAATATAGCGTCATTTTCATTACCGAATCTGTTGTTTGATACATCCGTTATTGTGGAAGTTGGCATTGTGGACATTGCCAGTGTTGGTAACTTTATTGCCATTTGGGGAGCTGATGATACTGTCCGATATTATGACCCGACCAATTTAATATTTAGTTTGCCTGTAGACTTGCCCGACATAATGGATATGGCGGTTGGCGATGATGTTGTTGTGACCCTGCAAGCGGATGGTACGTTACAACAAATTTTTGCCATTGATGATCCGGTGTCTATTGGTAATGTGCCGAATGCAACGGCAATTGCACTCAGTCCTGATGCGCAAGTGCTAGCGGTTGGAGATCATGAGGGTAGCATTCAATTTGTGGATGTGGCAACAGGGGATATGCTCTATACACTCGAGGGCAGTGGATATGCGATCCGTTATATGACATGGCTTGAGCAAGCACTGATGGTACACAATGATTTAGGGTTGCTGTCGGTGTATGGAGTTGCGGATTAACCGATACACATTAGCTAGGGATTTACCGAATTTTGCCGATTAACATAATGTAGGGAAGGGTTTGCAAACCCTCCCCTACAAGTGGTTTGGGCGGTAATTTTGAACTCTAGTCAACCATGAAAAGGGTTTAACTTAATGCTAATGCGGATTAACCAAACTCGAAGGTTGAGACCCCATACATTTTTTCAGTCGGTAATTGGGGAATTTCCCCTCGGTAGTATCGTTTTGCTTTCATGGTGATGCCCATCCCCAAGCGCATCGCCATGTTGACCCCCGCAGGATTGGTTTCAGGGACATCAACAAAAACGGGAATGCTCCCAATGCGATGACTAAAACTTTGGATGATGGCACGCGCGATGCCGCGATTGTCTGCCAATAAGGGGCTAATTTTGTATCCTGTTTGGCAAGGATGGATGATCCCATAGCCTAATAATTGGTCATTGCTCAAAAAACCGAGGCTGTGGCTTTGCGGATTATTGATCCAATAGCGTAAAAACTGTGGACGCGAGGCAGGGAACACACCCGCTTCATAAGCTTCAATTTGCTCAAATGGGAGTTCCTTAAGCGAGACAATTTTTTGATGGGGGGGCAGTTCAGGTGCATCATGCGAAATAGTGGTACTCATGCGTAAATTGCGATAAGCTTCGCGGAAGCCATCTTGTTTGTAATCAATATTACTGGTGTTGTCATCCAACCCAATGCTATGGGTGTTAAGGACACTTAAAGCATGTCGCCACAATTGCTTGCCATACCCTTTGCCGCGATGGTCAGGTGCAACCGCAAAAAAGCAGATAAACCCATATTGATCCGTGTACGCAATCGACGCGACACAACCAACCGGTTGATCATCCACAATCCCCACAAAAAATTGACTTTTTTGTATTTCATAGAGGCAGTCTGCATCATAAATGCCGGGGTTCCAGCCATAGTCAGTTGCCCATGCAGTAACAATCGCGAGTTCATCGGGTTGGATGGGGCGGATTTGCATGACGTAATACCTTTAAAATAATAGGTAACAGTAAAAATCATTTCATAATATTGTAACGTAGGGCGCTACGCTCTCGCAATTTTTTGTCAAAATAAGAGCGTGTATAATCATATATGAGAAGGATAGTTTTTATTGTCCAGTATAGAGGATCAATTGATTTTTAAATCAAATGATGATTGATGAGCAAAATGTATTAAAGGTATTAATGTGAGTGCGCTAGAACAAAAAATATTTGAGAAAGTACGGCAACTAGAAGCCCAACAGCAACAACAGGTATTAGATTTTTTGGAACAACTACCTGCCAATCAACCATTTGACCATGCCGTGTGGCAAGCCGATGTTGATGCAATCTATGATGATATTCTTGCTCATTTTGGTAAAGAGCATACGATTGATGTCCAGAGTTTATTGGATGATGTGCGTGAGGATGCATCGTGACATCCTATAAACGATGACCAATATTTGAGGCATTCAACGGGGAGTTATATTGATAGGTGGTATAGTTGCACTACTGGGTTAGTTGGGGAGAATAATCATAATTCTATGGTTTAACCTCATAGATTAGAATACTAAATCCTTCAATTAATCCTTGATCGGGGAGACTTGTTGAACTGACTCGGATGGTAATTTCATTGATATTTTTACTCGTAAATTGTAACTCACTAGGTTTTTTGCGGTCTTCATAGAATCGTTGAGATGCAATTTCTTGTCCATCTGATGTTATCACTATGCGCATACCAGAATTTGTAATGGACATATCAATTAGACCTCAAATAAAATAGATGGTGCATAGCGTTCAATCCAGTCAAATTGAAAGAGTGTCTGACTCAGATATTGTGAGAAAGCGTTGACAAGAGCGGGGAAATCTTTGCGGGTGTGATTGTGGCTGACCGCATCGCGAGTTCGTTCCCAAACATGTTCTTGTGGATTGAGTTGGGGTGAGCCCGGCGGGAAATGCATGGTTTGAATATGGGGATGCTGACTCAAGAACGTTCTGACGGTTTCACCTTTATGCCATTTGGCACGATCCCAGAGGATGAGCAAAGCACGCCCGGGATAGCAAGCTTGCAGATGATTCAGAAAATGACAGGTCAATTCGCCCGTTTGTCGAGGTAAAGTCAAAGCGACCTCATGCCCGTTTCTGACATTGAGTGCGCCATAGAAATGAACATGATCGCGTTGTGTCGCCACGCGAATAGTTGGTGTTTGTCCTCGACGAGCCCACACCCGCGTGAGAGTCGCCTGAAAATAAAGGCTCATCTGATCCATCGCTAAAATCACCCCATCAGGATAATCTTGTAGGAAATCGGTCATTTTTTTTCCAAATCTGCTTCAAACTCAGCCAATTGC